>Ga0214542_1001711_pt1 | contig 45319 bp, 13 predicted proteins | sample CNSS1metaG_FD_160096 | JGI IMG/M metagenome (GOLD analysis project Ga0214542, IMG submission 160096) | Root nodule microbial communities from cowpea collected in UCLA plant growth center, Los Angeles, California, USA - CNSS1 | ecosystem: Host-associated > Plants > Roots > Nodule | place: USA... | reverse complement strand
CCCAGTTGAAAATTTCGGGTATTACCCATACCCATACCCATACCCAGTCAAAGCGGGGATTCCCCGTCAAAACGGGGACGGGTTCGGGTGATACCCACGGGCACGTGTTTATTTGCCATCTCTAGTTTAAATCACTTTATAAATAAACCAATATACCCCAAAATGGGATTAATCTAGAGCACAAACATATTCTTAATGAATACAATAATTTGGAGGAATTATACGATGAAAAAACAAAATCATAAAAATGAAAAAAAATGTAATTACGTTAGATATTTGAATTGAAAAAAAAAACTTTACTAAATATGACAATTTTATTTAATTAAGATGTAATTTTAAACATGTATACTGTGCATAAAAATAAGATCCCATCCAAAAATAAGTTGTAAGAAACTTACAATTGCCATAATATTTATATAATTCTCTCGATATATTTGATTTAAAATAAAATAAAAAAGTTGAAACGTCTAAAATTTCAAGTATTTTAACAACTCATCTACGGATTTAATAATGTCCTTATTTTTCTTATAGTATCATATGTTTTGGTGTCAATGTAAATCCATAAAGCAAGTTAACTAAAATGAATCATTGCCCAAAAATTAAGTAATGATTAAAAACATTTCACTGATAACATTCGTTTATCTAATTTAATCAATTCAAGTATATACTACTTTTGAAAGACTATAACAAGTAGGATTAAATGTTTTTGTCCCTTCATTTTTCGTGAATTTTGAAATTAGTCCACTTCGAAATATTGGACAAATTTAGTCCGTCATTTTTTGAAATATGTGAATTTATTTCTTTTAATCAATTTTTGTTAAGTTTATTTGACATTTCAAGTATGTTTCATAATAGTATTTGACTTAATATTAAATACAATCCTGAAATGCGTATAAATCATCAAATAAACCTAACAAAATTTGATTAAAAGGACTAAATTCACATATGTCGAAAGATGAATGACTAAATTGGTTCAAAGTTTCAAAATAGACTCGTTCTAAAATTTATTGAAAGTTAAGGACCAAAAACATATTTAACCCTAATAAGTATTATATCTAGAGAATAATATTTATGTGATCATTTGATTTTGATTGGTCTTTTATTTTGATGAATGTCAAGCTATAGTATTTTTTTTTTGTATATGTTCTATTTTTTTACAAGGGTTAGAATATCTCTCAAATACTCTCTTTAATTTATATTTATTTTTTGATACTGATTAAAAAAAAACAAAAAAAAAAAAAAAAAAAAAATTTTTTGTTAAAATTTTTTTTTTTTTAAAAATTATAAAAAAAAAAAAAAAAAAAAAAAAAAAAAACAAACTTGTGTGATCAATATTGATTTCGGGTGATTTATCTAGCTCACTATAAGCTACATTATTAGCTAGATTGTTGTATCATGTTATCATCAAAGAATCAATAAAACTATAGATGTGATAAAAATATGATCCAACAATTAACCATCTTGAACATAATCGAAGTTTCCAATAAGGTTGGTAAATCATGAAAATATTATTAACTAATAGAATAAAGTAATTATAGGTATAATTATAAGAAATTAAAGCATATATAAATTTCAATAAACAAAACACATGTTATTTCAAAAACTTTAAATAAATTACAATTTCTCTAAAATAATACCATAAGGGTTCTTTGGCGAAAAAACTCGAGCACTTATTGGCAACTTTTGTTTGGTAAGTTTAAATTCTAACTCGTAATGATGAAGTGTATATATTATAACCTATTTTATCATATTAAACTTTTTAACAATAAAAAATTTGGGCGAGAGTTATTTGAATTTTATGATTTCTACATGAGTGTGTGACAGCAAATTTTAAGTTTGAATTTTATTCATACATTTTGTTTTTGTTTAAAGTTTTTTTGGCTATTTTATTCTGTACAGCGTGTTCCATTCCACTAATTTGGTCTAAAAAATAAAAAATAAAACTAGTTTTTACTGATTTTTGACTTTTAAAAATTAGTATCGGAGACAGATTCAAATCATTATTATTGAAAATATATACGTTGTGTGCTAAATGTGATATATATAATTTAATGTTATTTATCTTTTCAAATTTAGATTACGATAAAATAATGAATTTGCATTCAAAATTTATGATAAATACAAAAATAACAAATGAAAATAGGAGAGAGACATTTGTAAGAAGAGAAGAGATGTGAGATATAAAAGAAAAAATAATGTTGAAGTGTAGAAGACAGATATTAGAGAAAGTGGATTTTGCAATCTCTTTAAAATATAAGAAAAAAACTGCTCTGATTAAAAAATTATTATTAAACTGTAAAATTAAAGAGTATTACAATTATTTATGTCAATGAACTTTTATAATTACAAAATAAATAAGGGTAAAGATATTTTTAAAGAAAGTGTATACGTAAAAACAGAATACCATCTTAAGGTCTGGTTATAGATTCAAATGGTCCAAATTTTAAAAGTATATTTTTAAACAATTTTTATTTATGAAGAATATATATTATCCATATTTTAACATCATTATATATATATATATATATATATATTCTAAAATATATCTTATTTTAATATTTATAGTTTTTTTTAGTTAATTAAGATTGATATATTGTGTTAATAAATTGAATTTACAAAATTTTGTCTCGTACATAGCAGGTTTTCACCCATCAAAGTTTATGGTTAAATGTAAATATGTTTATATGGTTAATAAATAAATAAAATCCTTTTAATATGATTTCTTGACATAATTATTGTAAAAAATATTATTTTTATCTTGATTAGGTAATAATATAAAATATATTTATGTTAGGTTCAACTTTTTACTAAGTTTTTAAAGAGTTTAATCTGGTTAACTCAATTTCATCTCCCTTAATTAAAGATGTGTATTTTGAAGTAAGAGTGTGTTATTTTTTCAGCATTTATAGGAATTATTTGTCATATATATATAAAATTTTATTTGTGATGTAACTGTTTGAATGTTTCTATCTTATTATTCATTTAGTTTTTATAATCTACAAACTGTAGTCTAGGAAAAAACTTATACTTTCTGATTATATTATTTAATTTTTTTTAAATCCGTATGCATACAATTTTTTTAATTTGTTTTAGCTTTTACCGTTTAAATCTATAAATATTGGAAGAAATTATAAATAACATATGCAAAATACTAAGAGGGGTTATTTTTAAACAGAGAAATAAAGTAAAAGATGAAATTTGTCTAATTGATTAATTAAAATAATTTTTTATTCTTTTAGAAATTATTTGATTTGATTTGATTAATGAATAAATAAATATAATTTGCGTTAGAATTTGTCTTGCAAAAGAAGTATTCCACTAATGTTTTGAACAGTAAAACAAAATTGTCTGAAAATGTGAAACCATGTTTTGCATGGGCTCTGACTGGAGATTGGGTCCAATATAACCAACCCACTATAAAAGCGCTTTTATACACTTTTTTTGAATTCTCTAACCTTTTATTTTTCTTTTCTTTCTTTTGGGAGAAAAGTAAGTAGCATGTCGGAAATCCATATTTTATACACTCACTCACTACTCATAGTTCAATTAAATAAAATGCATTTTTAACGCGTTATCTTTTACTGACTAATTAAAAAACATTATTTAATTTCAATAATAATAAAAAACAATTGACATTAATTAAAGATATATCATAGTATTTGTTAAAAAACATTTAAAATTCTTACATATCTTAAATATGAAACCAATAAAATAGAATATAACTTATTACATTTAAATCTAACATCAAAGAGTAAAAAATTTTAAATTTGACACGATGAGAAAAAGAAATCAGACTTATGAAACATATGGTTCATGAACTTGTAAATATAATGTTTATTCTCTCTAGTATTTGTCGTGATAAAAATATATTATTTTACAAGTAAATTTTTATATAACATTACATTCCAAAAATTTTTATTTAAAAATTAATATATTAAATAATATATGTGGTACATTTCCCGTGTCAACTTAGTGAAGTAAGTGCTGTTTGAATAGATTTTTTTATTAAGTATTCAAAGAAGACAAGTAGAATAATCTAGTTTCCTATTAAAATAAGTTTGTACACATGTTAACAATATTCAATTTAAATCATAATAAAATTTTATTTAATTTATAAAGAAAAAAACTAAATAATATTTTCTTTATCGTTTATTTCTTTGTAAGGAATTTTTTTGACAGTTCTTTCTGCACCACCATAAACTTTAAAATATTTTGGGTAGTAGAATTTATAAATATTTTTTTTCTTTCTCAAATAAGAAACTTTAAATTATGTAATTTCAAAATTGAATGACTACTGAATTATATAATTTGAAAATTATTTTTTCATATTATTTTTTACATATAGATTATATAATTTGAAAATTATTTTTCTCTTAGATTATATAGTCTAACTTTTTTTTAAGAAAAATATGGCTTTTAGAATATACAATTCAAAAGTAAAATTATATCCAAAAGTTATTTTTTAAATTATTCAATTTAAACTTTGATTTTTTTTTAAACTGTTTATTTGATTTAGTAGTGCAGCTGACCTCACGGAAGAAAAAAATTTTGTTGGGTCTTGGCCCAAGTTTTGGATGAGGTTTCTTTGAATTTGAGAAAAAACAAGCTATTTTTTCCAGCACCTCCATAATTTCTTTCTTATCCTCATAGTTCAAATGAAATGACCAACATACCATTTAAGTTAAAAATTATTAAAAAAAAAAAGTAAATATGCTCATTTTAACCTAGTCGCCACACACCTCATACACCTCCATACATAGCCTCTTCTCCACCTCCATAGCTTCTGCATTTTCATTTTCGAAGACGAGTTGCATCTACTCCATGGCAACATTGTCCATCTACATGATGTAGGTGTGGCTAGCTTAAAATGAGTGAAGAAAAGTAACTATCATATTTACTTTTTTAGTTTCGGTTAAATATGTTTCCTATCATTTAATTTTTAATGAAAATTGAAATAAGTTCTTCCTAAAAATATTAAACCAATTTAATCTCTTAATTTTGTAAATGTATGAATTTAGTTATTTTAATTAAATTTTATTAAATTTATTTGATGTTTCAAACACATCTCAGTGTAATATTTTAACTTTTTTACATAGTTTTGATATATGTTCAGTTCAATGTTAACTGAGAAACACGTTTGAAAGGTCAATTTAAAAAAATTTGGTTTAAAAGTCTAAATTCATGCATTTATAAAAATAAAAGATTAAATTGGTTCAAGATTTTCAAAGGGACTAATTCCAATATTTATTATAAGATGAATACTAAAAATATATTTAACCATTTTATTTTTAATAATTTTATAACTTAAAAGAGTATTTTGGTCTTCATTTGAATTATGGGGTGCAGGAAGAAATTATGGAGGTGCAGGAAGAAATAGTCCAGAAATCATTGTAATGAATAGAATTGATTTAATTTGAATGTAAGCTCTAAGAAAATTAAATCAATTTTGAGGTTAGATTGATGATAAGAAAAAATATCATTGAAATTAAACATAAATTAGAGAATAGATTGGATTTAATTTGAACGTAAACTCTAATTCAAACTAAATCTATTTTGAGTTAGTTGGGCTCAGTTTAACGGGTTTTTTTTTGTTTTTTTAAATTTATTAGCACAAAAATATAGTGCTGAAGTTACATACTTATTATGCTATATTGTTTGCTTTCTTATCGGGTTACCCTTTCGATTAAAGTGCCCAAGTCCACTATCTTTAAGTCCCAAAATGCATTTCAAAGCTTTGAAGAATTAAAATCTTAAAGTTTTAGTATTTATATTTGTAGAAACGATATTCTATATTTTATTTTAAATTGTTCTAAAAGTCTTATCTCATAATCATAAATCTTATGATGAAGGGCTGTAAAGTGAAATAATTATAAGTTATAAGTTAATTACATATTACATATTTTTGAATAATATTTTCTAGAGGGAAATGCGTAATCCAGAAAATTTAATACAACCCAGATAATATTTTTCAGAGAGGGTTATATCTTCTTTTTATATACTCTTTTATTCGTTTGTAACAAGGAGATGTGCATGTAGCAATTATGAAGGCGCAAATAGTAATTTTCAAAATTCTGTTTTATTTTTGGCCCTCATGACATGAAAGCAAAAAAGGAGATATAGGATAAGCCTTGATAACTTATCGAGGGCCATTTATTCAGGCCTTTTACAAAACGAATTTAAAAATACATAAAATATAATTGTTTTATTTATTTTTTACTTTTTTAGGTTACAATTATAAAAAAAACATTTAATATTAGACTCTATAAATAATTGTTGAAAATTAAAATATAAATTTACATAATTATTAAACATTCTAATAGTCAACAAAATTAAAATATCAACCAACACAATTAAAAGTAATAAATAATTATAATAAACAAAATTAATAAAAGATTATTGACGGTAGTTTCCGGTTAACCCACCTTTAACATGTTTAATTCATGAATAAGTGAATTGAATTTAGTTTAACCCATTTTGACATTGGATACATATACATTGCTTAAAATAATCTATAAATTAGAAATATGTTTTTCTTTTTCTTTCAAATTTATAAATCGAAACTAAAAAGCTGTAAACTCAGTACTACGTTTATTTTTTTCTTGGTTTATTAAGTTTTTTTTTTCTTTTTAAAGTAGTCTTGGGTTTAAATGCATTATCCCTCGAACAAAAAACAAAACTTGTTTGTGCTATGAAGTTGCAAAATTTAATTTCTCAACAGATACAAAACCAAAAGTACAATTCCCTTTTTAATACTTCAAATATTGACATGAATAACAAAAGTACAATCTATTTTAATATTTCAAACATCTAACGGTATAACTTAAAAAAAAAAAAATTAACTATTTATATAAGATTTCGAAATTTTAAGATTGTTTACAAAATTCTGCAGACAACGTTTAATGCAAGTTCTTAGAAAGTTCTTTGAAACGACAAAAAATGATGCTGTGTAACCGTTGATACTAAATAGGTAGTTGTAATTGTAACCAAATAGGAACATGAATTGTCAAAGTTTGAAGCACAGTTGTCCATTACTTTGTCTTCTACTGGACTTGGGTGTTCTTGGCAGAAAGAGTGGTGGAACACAACACTCAACGGCCACCATCTTAAACTAATTAATAACACAAATTATATTTCTTAGGAATATTGTGTGATGTAAAAAAGAGAATTATTAAATTTAATAAAGTGGAAGTGTTATCATATGTTTTTTCTAAAAAAAAGAAAGAAAATAGTTTTGATTAAAAGTATACAGAATTTTTGATTGATTAAAGTAAAACATTTAATGTGAAAGAAGATATGAACACATGTGTTTGAAGTGATAATAATTATGACAGCATGCGTGGGGTGAGTGCAAAGTGCAACGTCCAGCGTGTCAAACATTGGTACACACACGCCATTGTCTGCCTTGCACGTTTTTGTTACTCTCCTTCTGAAGTAACCACCACGCACACATGCATGCCAACACTCATGCTTCAATATTTTCTGCTAAAAACTACGAAAAACAACTAATTGTTTTCTATATTGAGTTTAGAGTTTTACTAACAATTGCTTTTAATGAGGCAATATAATATTAATTTAATTAAGAAACTAGGCTATTTTATGTTTTTATTATGCTTGAAAGTATGAGTTCTTTTATGAAATAAAAGTAAAATAAAAAAAATATTCTTTTATAAACTAAAATTAAGTTATGAATAAATTTAAAAAAGTTATATAGAATGACTTTTAAAAATCAATTCAGTGGACTTTGTTTCATTAAATGGGTAGGTAGCTCATTTTGACAAACCAATACTGTCGTTGACAGCACAGTAGATTACAAAATTGAATCATATATAATGGTTAATACCACTTTAGTTTTAATATTTATAATAATTATTTAATGTGATTTTTTTCCTCAATGTATTTGAATCATATAAAATGGTTAGGTTAAAACACTCTTTTTTTTCATGTTTTAGTTGAAAAATCTCAAATAGGTCTTAAGATTCTTTTTAGTCTCAATTAGGTCTATATTTTTAAAAATATGTAACAATTAGACTTATTCCGTTAGTATGGTGTTAACGATGTTAAGGATATGCCACGTGTCAGCTTCTCATTCTTTTGAAATTTTTTAATTTCTTTATTTTTTTATAAATTTTTAAATTTTTTTAAATTTTTATTTTTGAAAATTATTCATGCCACGTGTCACATCAATATTGTGCCACGTGTCAAGTCAGTAAGGTAACACATGTCAAGTCATTGTTTGAATCTCAATTTGGTACATATATTTGTTATTTTAATTATATTTCAGTCCATTTTTTTTAATTTTCAATTTCATCCTCTCCAAATTGATATCAAATTTAACTTTTATATAAATTTTATAATGATATTTTTATTACACGTTTTAATAATATTAAGTTTATTTTATATTTTGTTTTAAAATTTTAAAATATTTATTTTAACTTGTTACAAAATTGTTTTAAATAATTTATATACAAATGTTAGAGTTGGTTTAAAATAAAAAATTTTATAAATTTAAATATAAAATTTTAAAACAATTTTGTAAAAAGTTAAAATAAATATATTTAAAAAAAATTTTAAAAATGGACTTAAATGTAATAAAAATAACAAATATATGGACCAAATTGAGATTCAGATAATGATTTGACACGTGTCACCTTACTAAATTGACACGTGGCACAATATTGACGTGACATGTGGCATGAATAATTTTCAAAAAATAAAAATAATTTTTTTTTAAAATTTTAAAAAAAATTTAAAAAATTTAAAAAAAATTCAAAAAAATATAGAGTTGACACGTGACACATCTTTAACATCGTTAACTCTATACTAACGGAATGGGCCTAATTGTTACACATTTTCAAAAATATGAACCTAATTGAGACTAAAAATATCTTAGGACCTATTTGAGATTTTTCAACAAAAACATGGATCAAAGGAGTATTTTAACCTAATGGTTAATACCACTTTAGCTTTAATATTTATAATAATTATTTAATGTGATTTTTTTTTCTCAATGTATTTTTCATATGATATGTCATTTTTCTACCTTTGTCTAGGTTGATTACCATTTTCTCTTTTTTTTTTTTCTCTATTTTTTCCTCTTCTCTTCCATTGTAAAAATGTTGACACCCACTGCCGAAATGTAATTACCCATAGCAGAGATTTTGTTTCCAAATTTTATAAACATCTAAACAAACCTTATTTGCTTAAATCACAAAATTTTATAATTTTTTCCACAGAAATTTTGTAACTCATTAAAAAAAAATCACTTCAAAATTTCGCAACCATTTAATCAACAATAAACTCTATTAACATTCCACCCATCACAGAAATATTACTTCCATCTCTCTCAAGTATTTAATTAACAAACCCTACTTAATCATATAATTACGAAGCCACACTGATATTGGAAACTGAGTAAAAAAAGCAGTTAACTCCACAAACCGAAATTAGAAATCTACAAAATGCAATTGCAATTATCAACCACCACTACAAAAATTTAGTCTTTAAATCTCTCTTATATTCCATCTTAAATCAATTTACAAAAAGAAAAACTATTTTACTATTATTTTTAATTTTCATAAAATAGGATATTTTTACCCCAATAATTAAATACACAACCCACACGATATCCATCTAGATGAAAAGTGTCAAATACGAGATCGAGGAACTACATTAGATAATTAGTATAAAATTGAAACCACGTGTGTTATTAACTCTTTTGTTTTTTTGTTTAATAGAATTTGATGAAATTGGAAGATAATTTGTATTCAAATTATTGTTGGGTATTCTCACTAAATAAAAAGAATCCAAAATATACGGAGGTGTTCTAAGAAACTAATTATTTCGATGGGATTGAGTTATAGTTACACATGGTTGATTAACATTTATTTGAATATATTTAAAACCAAGGTAATTAATTATATATATTTTTCTTCAATTGGAGTGTTACAAAATAACTCTGTCCAATATTTATTTTGAAGAAAAAAAAAAGAAAATGTGTAAATTTGTCTTTTAGCCTTGTTCTTGGGTAGGAAGAGGTGTTGAAAAGTAGAAATTGCGAGAAGGAAAGTGAATAGAAGTGTGAGTGGGCAATGCATTGGCACGTGTAGCGAGTGCGACACGGTGGAGTGTGACGGTGTCCACAAGAAGAAGGAAGAGCGAAAGGTGTAGAAGATTCATTATTCAATTCAACTCACCTTGAGCCAATGCAGTGAGTGCCAATAGCCGTCACTTGAGACCACGTGTCCACTCAACCCAATCTATCATCAATTTCCACTTTTGCCCCTCTCTCTTTTCATTCTCTATTATTAATTCAAATTTAAAACCATTTCTACATTCCCACTTTTAATATAACCAAAATAAATAAATAAAAATGGAAAACTCGTGAAACCACTGTGTCAACGTTTTCAACTTCTCCGCAAACCCTCCCTCTTGTTTCTATTATCCGTTTTTCTAAAGCCTATTCTACAAGTAAACTCATGCGTCGGTGCTCAATTACACGTATATCAATTTTTAATCCAATATTTTCAGAAAATTAAAAATCACACTTTTATTCTCTTCGTTACGTGTAACCTTTTTCCAGACTACAGATTTTTTATTTTTCACCCTAATTACATTCTTTTTACATTTTTTAGTATATTTCACTTCTTAAAAACGTGGTGTTTGGTATGCTGTATAAAAATAAAAATAAAAACTAAAAGGAATTAATCTTATTTGGTTTTTTATTTGGTTTTTGGTACACAAGAGATCAAAAAATATACTCTATGGGTTACGTATTTTATATTTTTTGTAAGGTTTAATTAGTTAGATAATATCTATTTTCTTTTGGATATGTAAGTTTGTTATTCGTTTTTAAATATGAGTCAATTTAATTCAAATTTTTTAAAAATATATCTTAGTCAGAGGTTCATTTCAAATAAAAATTATTAAAATTATTAACTTAATATAAATATAAATACATAATTTTATAAATAATTTTAAATATAAATATTATTAACTGTGTTAATTATTTTTGTTAAAAAAATAATTAAAGTATATTTTTAAAAGTTAGTTGAAATTTAATTAACACATTTTTAAAAATAGATATCAAACTAAGACATTTAATTAAATTGGTACTAATTAAATTTTTTTAAAAAGATTTGCAAGATATATTAGAAAGAGTATTGATACTTTTCATGTTGAGAAAATCATGTCGGATTGCCATGTATGTAGGAAACAATCATTATGCAGGGAATAATACATCATAGATTTTTGGTAAAAAATATTAAAGAAGGAATAAAAGAATGTTTTCAATACAATATTTTATAAGCGTGTATATATTAAATAGAAAAAATGTAATTTAGTAATTTAATTGTTGAAAAATTTACTGTATACAAAGTGTTATTTGTTTTTCATTTTTAAAAATAATAGTTGTAATCATCACATGTAAAGAAGGAAGACAAAACTCAAACATAATCTTATCATATAAAATTAAAACGAGACAAAATCTATTTCACTAGTTACTTGTCTGAGTGTGGAAGTTTAATTATGATGTCTGCAACATGTGTGAAATTAAGATGCACATATCTAGTTGAAAAGATACCAAATGCACATTATGTGTGGAATAGATATATTTTCTAAGTGTCACCCAAAAAGTTTTATGGATAAGCTATGATTATAGTGCATGTAGATGCTTAAATTAAAACTGCCATTTAATTTTTTTTTTCCAACAATCATTCAAATCTAACGGTCGTGTACAATTTTTGCATTTTTTTTTATAATAAATATATTAAAATTAAAGCAATTTATGCATTCTGATAGATTAATAAATGCTACTAGAATTTATTTCTGCCTCTGAATCATGATCAGGTGTTGACGGATTCAGAAGCTCCAGAAGTCAATACTTGGAGATACAATTATGGGGTTTTAAATACAAATAATGATTGAACAGTAAAATAATATGTAACTAAGTTAAAAATAATGTTAATTAAAGGTTTATAGAGGATAAGCACGAAAATATAATAATGTTAAATGAAGAACTTGGGTGGTAGAAGATAAGAAAGTGGGAAGTGATTGGATATACGTCTCAATTGCGTAATGCATTGTATTGACTCAAAATTGTCCCCACTTGCCCCTCGACATTGATGAGACTACCAACCTTCTTCAGATTTTTCTATTCCAATAACATTTTCTTCTTCACTGTTCTAAATGATTCATCACAATCACACCCATTATTTAATCTCAGATATGAAACCACTTTATTTAATTCACTTCGGTTTAAAGTTGTTTCACGGGTATATCTGCAGTTTGATTCTAGGAAACACTTAATCATATATACATCTTAATATGATTATTGATTTAAATAAGTATTATTGCATAATTGTGATGATAGATTAGTGTTAAACATGATCATGATTGATCTTGTTTTTAAGTAATTTTGATTCATCTAACTATGATTAGCAAAGTGGTTATATAGTAGTATATTAATACAACAAGTTCAAGGAAATCGCATTCTATATTATATTCTCTATGTCTATGCAAATAACACTTTAAATGGTAAACAATTGAAATAAGTTATTTCATTCTTATTTCTTATAATAAATGCAAATGATCACAATGATATAAGAAACCGAAGTTGGTCTTTAAGAGATATTTCTGATGAATTAAATGCTACTTATTTAAGACAAATTTTTTCAAAGAGTATTGAATATAATTAATCATTATTGCATCTTAATTAAAAGTACATTCAACAATATCACTTTTATTTAGTTTTTTTTTTAACTAATGTATATGTGTTTTGTAATCATTGATACTTAAATAAATAAATACGTATATATATTTCAACATAAAAAATATTTCAAAATAAATTTTACAATAATAAATTAATAGTATAAAAATTATTTTACACATTAAAAGCGAGTCAATAATTTGATATGCGAACAAGTATAACACCCCTTACAAACATTCATAAAAAAAAAATACTAGAATGATTAAAGTAAAATGACAATGTTTTGAACATAAATTTGAACAATGTTTTTTAACTAAATTTGAACACAGTATTTTAGTTACAAATTTTGAACATAATTCTATGCAAACCAATAACGTGACGGTAGCTATGCAGCCATTTTAATATACGTTGGAAAATTTTGAAATAGAATTGAAAACAAACTTTTAAACTAGTAAATCGTAATATCATTTTTAAATTTTAGTACAATATTAATTATCAATTTATCGTTATGAAATATATAATAATAAGTTATAAAGAGTCTTTGATATATTTTTTACTTCTCTATGATTCACATTATCTGCAAACTGTAACCTCAGATGCTATACAAAATAAATAATAAAAAATACCTTTTATTTTAAATTAGACAATAGTATATTAAAAAAATAATAATTTTATGTATTTTTTTCTTATAATTTATTAACTCGTGTTCTTGGTTAATATTTTCCAAATAAAAATAGTAAAGTACTTAGAATAGAAAAATGTTTGATGCCTAACAAAACAACACTAAAAAGTCAATCAAATACACATTTTAGCTTGTTTAGGAAATTTGACGGTGAGAGAAGGATTTTATAATAAACATTTCAAAAATAAAACAATAAATGCAAAAACACATTTTATGATTAAATACTTTAGAAATTAATGTACACCATAAATAGTGTGTATTAATGATCACGTTAATTAACTAATAATCTCTGAATTCCAATGTAGCAGAGACATAATTGATTTTTTTTTTTTGAATTATGTCCTACTAGATTGACGCAAAACTGAAAATAATTGTCTAGGAAAAAAGAGAAGTGTGAGAGAAATAAAAGAAAATAAAAAAAAAGTTGAGATTTTATTGTGATAAATATAGAGTTGTGTTGTGACGGTATTTATGGCGTAGATTTCTCTGAACACAATAGCCGTCTAGATTCAATGGGGGCCGCATCAAGCCAAATTGGGCATAACAAAAATAAATATCTTCTTTTGCAACAATCTCTCTCTGTTTTACGTTAAATCAATCTCTCACTACATTAAAAAACACAAATTTATCTCAAACACACCTTGCCATTCCCATAATCTTCTGAGGACACAACCGTCATTTTACCTTTCTCTTTCCTAGCTTCTCAGCCATTCCCCTCACATAAACAAACTCAGAGGGCAGATTCTGAGAAAATCTTCTTGCAAGAACAACATCTCTCTTTATCTCTCTGTCTCTCTCCTGCTTCCATTTCCAAACGTATTTGACTCTCTCACCTTCAATCCCAGGGTTATCTCTTGTAAATTCTTATCTGTTTAGGGTTCTTTTCTCCACCCTTCCGTAGAAAAGTTCTGTATATAAGCAACACCCATCCCAATACAAAGAAAAAGTTTTTAAATTCCTGAATTCTTCAATCGAGCAATTTCTATTTCCAATTCTTTTTATTTTCCCTCTCTGTACAGATATAGGGAAAGCTATTCCTCTGTATGAGTGCTTGGGTTCTCTCTTTTTCTGAAATTGAAATCCCCAGAAAATTCTAATTATCCTCATATTCTTTTCTTCTTAGATTTCCCAAAGGGTACTTAAAAAATTGTGACTTTACCATTTGTTTCGGTGCTTGGGATTGGATTTCTGAAAACCCTAATTGTGATTTCTTAACTTCTTTCTCATGGCGGTTTCTACTATAGCCTTGTACGCGAGTCCGCCGAGCAGCGTGTGTTCCACGCCGCACCCTTGCCAGATCAACGCTCACGCTTCCTACGACTTCGAATTGGGGTCGCGATCTTCGTCGCCGGCGGCTTCGACGGCTCCTCCGTCGACGTCGCAGAGGCCTGTCATGGGCGGACTTTCGTGCCTGTTCTCGTCTCCGGCGGCGGCCGTGAAACACGCGGCGTTGTCGTCGAACTTTACCGGTGAGGAGGACGATTTGAAGGAGTTGGGCAGTTCCTTCTCGTATTCTCCGAGCAAGTTTGGTGGGTCTTCGTGGAAGAGGGATCAGAGTCCCGTGTCTGTTTTTCATGGCCCTGTTTCGTGTAGTGGTAGCAGCAGAGGTTCCATTAGTTCTACCTCTGTGAGAAGTATCAGGGGTGGGACTAGTGGGTTGTTTCATGGGTTTGTGAGAAATGCGTTGGGGTCTTGTTTGGATTATGACTTAGATGCGGGTGATTCATCTGCCGCGCTTGCGGATGAGTTGACCTTCAATTTAGAGGATAATTGCGTGGAGGGTGGGTTTCATTTTGAGCCCTATGCTAAAAAGTTGCTGCTGGGGGCGCAGTTGAGACACAAGATCTTCTGCGAGGAGTTTGTCATCAAGGCCTTTTGTGAAGCTGAGAAGGCACACAGAGGGCAGGTACACGGAATCATAGAATGAAACTTAATTTCTTGTGTTTTGGAGTTGGAGGGTGTGCTACGTGGTTTTGGACTTTTGGTGAATTGATTTTTTGTTTGTGTTTTTTTTTAGATGCGGGCTAGTGGGGATCCTTACTTGCAGCATTGTTTGGAGACTGCTGTGTTGCTGGCTTTGATTGGTGCCAATTCTACAGTTGTGGCTGCGGGGCTCTTGCATGACACGCTGGATGACGCTTATCTGACATACGATTATATATTTGGAACGTTTGGCGCTGGAGTTGCTGATTTAGTTGAAGGGGTGAGGAACTAGTCTCTTGTTGATTGATGAATGCATGTGCTTTAGGATTTTAGGAATTTGTGCATGTGATCTGCAAGATCATTTTAGTCAACACGTAATATTGAAGATATTAATAAACTTTGCACTTCAGATCTAGTGTTAGATTCAATGGCCTAGTGTATGGTAGGACTTTTTCACAGTTTAATGAACGTTGATCTTGTAGCAAAATATAGTTGTGTTTAGTATACAGATCGTTCTCTAGGTTGGTGTTTTGTAAGTGGCAGTATGATAACTCAATAGCAGTCATTGCTGTGTTTTTGTTGCTAAAATTTTATTTTCAACTTTGTAGGAATGTATTGCTATATTACCCATTTGATGCCCTGGTTTCGTATTATATATATAGAATTATTTTTTTTTTTTTTTTTTTTTAATGGTTTTGTCTTCAAGATTCTAACTAATTGTTATGGCATTTTAGGTATCTAAACTGAGCCACTTAAGCAAACTGGCTCGAGAAAACAATACAGCTTGCAAGTCGGTTGAAGCGGACCGCTTGCATACTATGTTCCTTGCCATGGCAGATGCAAGAGCTGTCCTCATTAAACTGGCAGATCGGTTGCATAATATGATGACACTAGATGCATTGCCAGTGACCAAGCGGCAGAGGTTTGCAAAGGAGACTTTGGAGATTTTTGCACCATTGGCCAATCGCTTAGGAATCTCTAGCTGGAAAGAACAACTAGAAAATCTGTGTTTTAAGCATCTCAACCCAAGCCAGCACGAGGAGCTTTCATCAAAGCTTGTGGAGTCGTACGATGATGCAATGATTACCTGTGCAATAGAGAGATTAGAGCAAGCCCTTAAAGATGAAGGCATATCTTATAATGTCATTTCTGGACGGCACAAGAGCTTGTATAGCGTTTACTGCAAAATGTTGAAGTATGGTTTACCTTCCCTTACTTTTTATACAGTTTCTGAATTTCTTTTAACTTCTGATGTTGCTATTTTTATGTTGATATTGCTGTGAAACTACTGATGAAGCATCATTGTTTAAAACTACTAAGACACAGTGTATTGCATTAGTTTTACCCGACATGGATTGTACTGTTTGTACTCTTCAATTTCTCACAATTCCTTCTTTGTCTGTGTAGGAAGAAACTTACAATTGATGATATCCATGACATTTATGGACTGCGCTTGATTGTTGACAAAGAAGAAGACTGTTATAAAGCCTTAACAACTGTTCATCGGTTATGGTCTGAGGTGCCTGGAAAGCTGAAAGATTACATACATTGCCCCAAGTTCAATGGGTATGTTGTGGCTCTGTCTGTAGTTGGGATGCATTTTTCAGTTTGCCATCTCTTATAGTCTGATTTTGGTTTTACAATTCACAGATACCAATCTCTGCATACTGTGGTGATGGGTGAAGGCAACATTCCCCTGGAAGTGCAAATTCGAACCAAAGACATGCACTTGCAAGCAGAATTTGGTTTTGCAGCTCACTGGAGATACAAGGAAGATGATTGCCAGCATTCTTCATTTGTGCTTCAGATGGTGGAGTGGGCTCGGTGGGTTGTTACGTGGCAGTGCGAAGCAATGAGTGTAGATTGTTCATCTGTTAGATATGCTGATTCAGTGAAGCCTCCATGCAAGTTCCCTTCCCATGCTGCTGATTGCCCATATTCCTATAGGCCTGATTGTGGCCAGAACGGGCCCGTGTTCGTCATCATGATCGAGAATGACAAGGTTTGTTTGTGGTCGTAATTTATGTAATATTCAATTTTGCACAATCTAAGTTGAATAAGTGCAGAAACATGAACACATATATTAACTTTTTCTGTGTGTGTGTGTGTGTGTGTGTGCAGATGTCTGTCCAAGAATTCAGTGCAAACTCAACGATATTGGATTTGTTGGAGAGAGCTGGGCGTGCAAGCTCCAGGTTGACAACATACAGGTTCCCATTGAAGGAAGAGTTGAGGCCAAGGCTGAATCACAAGCCTGTGAGTGATCCCAATAGCAAGTTGAAGATGGGAGATGTTATTGAACTTACACCAGCCATACCTGACAAGTATCTTACAGAATACAGGGAAGAAATCCAGCGTATGTATGATCGAGGGCTAACCGTATCAACCATGGGAACTTCTTCTTCAATGGTTGGCTCAAGAAGTTGATCCCACCATGGCATTACAAAAATTTAGTGACAGCTATGTATATATACAAATATTTGTACAGAACAACTGTGTCACTACTATGAACTTGCTAACTCGATTCAATTATGTGCTCAAATGATTTATTCTATGTAGTTTCTCCTCCTGCATTTGTTACATTCCTCCTATTTCGATTATTGAGTTCTGGTTTTATCGAGCCATGAACTCTACAATCCCAGATGGACCCATTATATACAACGTTAGGCGTTTCTTCTATGGAACTTGTTTGCAAGAGCCAAATAAATTCTTCCAGATTTTTCAGACGATTGTGTTGAACTCCGAAATTGGAAGTGTAGTGTGAAAATTGTTAATTGAAAGGTTTACTTTGCCGGTAACTCACTCTGAAAATTTTACCATATAACCGAAAAAAAAAATGAAAAATTGGGATGAAGAGTAATTCTTATATATTATTTTGTGTTTGCTAACCAGGACACCGAATAAATTAATTTTCTTTCAACTTTTACTTTCATTACTATTTATTATAAGAATATAATGATGCATTGTTTATATATTTTTTTCTTGTCCTTTATTATTGGATTTCCCTTTGTCTTTGATGATGAACAAGTCAACTAGAAAAGAAAACACGTTGTAATAGCGTACTGAGAGCGGCATGTACAGTAATAGATGATTTTGAGCGTGTATAAATGTCGTATTCAATTTAAATTCCACTGTACATTTCACAATTTAATTTTTGTTGAATCTTCTAAGTTATGTTGTTGAAATTGAACTATTTTTGTGAGATTTCATTTTGGTGGTCACATTTCAAAAGGGAAAGAGATGACAAAAACACGTCATGAACCAACCAGCATAAACAAATTTATATTTCTTTTCACTTGGATTAACAATAATGCAAAGTTTATTGATTAGGGATTAAGTAAATTGGGACCTTTAAAATATGATTTTTTTTACGATTTTAATACTTTATTTCGTAAACCTGTGCCGAATCAAGTGTGCCAAACTCTACATTATAAGGACAAAACTTTAACAGAAGAACAACACTTTAATATATGCAACTAAATATCTAAGTCTTATCATAACATTAATCTTTTTGGCATTAAATTAATAGTACTAGGTACAGCTAATGTTTCGGACAATGGTAGGTCTGTGCACGCTTTAATTTTATTTGGTAAATCAAACCAAAACGTTATAATGTTATATTAAAGTATAATAAAAACAAAATCAGGTAAAAATATTTATTTTTCAAATTTGTGTTGTTTTTATAATATTTTTAGAAGTGTTATGCATTAACAGATAGTGCTATTTTCTCTTTCAGTGAAACATAAACAATATAGAGAGCATCCGTTCCATTTTTTTTTATTTCCATAATGTTTTATGCGTTAAAAGAATTAAATATATTTTTCATATCTGACAACATGCCAATTTAAGAATTGTTTTGTCCTCAATTTCTTATTATTTTTTACAACTAGGACATATAAAACTAGTGGCTTGGCTTTTACTCACCGGTGATGAGGAATTAAAAACTCGTTATTTTAGGTCAAATGTAAAAAATAAAATTAAACCAAGCCATGAAAACTAAAGACTTACATAAACTATAAAACAAATACAAGATCAGTGTTTTATGTTCAACCATAACATAAAAATATCAAAAGAAAAGTCATGATAAAACATAAAACAAAGAATGGTACTAATTAATTTTTGATGACCAAAAATACATGCAATTTGAGAACATTCTGAAAGAAAATTGAAGATTTAAGGAGAACATTATTATTAATAAATGATTGTGAATATTTTTGGCAGAGGAATGACGTAAAGATTCCAAAACCCTAAAAACTGAAGAATAATCTAAACCTAACTCCACCTTCTTATTCTTCTTCCACGCTTTCACTTTCAAGAGTGACATCAAAATCTTTTGGTCCTTGGAATTGGGATATTCTTTGCTTCCACACCACATCTTCTACACTCACTTTCATCCTAATGAATTCAGTTTTCCTTCACTAATTCGGTTTCATTCCAAATAACTTTATAGTAGTTAAAAAGTTGTGACTTCTTTTCATCTATTCTTCTCATCTGGTTTTCTTGTGTACACTTGAGAAACATGAAATTTTGTATTTAATATAAAATAATATTACGATTAATATATTATAAGAAATGTCTTTTGTTGTTTATATTTAAATTCTCACAGTCTTTAACATCTGCAAACATGAAAATAAGACAACAAGACAAAATAATAGTCATATTATTCAATTAATAAAAAAGATAATATTAAAAATCAATTACGTGAGACTTAAAATTTAATTAAATCTAAATAAATTTAGCAAGTGAAGTTTTCTTTTATGATTAGTCAAACTCCAGTTTTTAACTAGATATTTTTTGAACGATTGGGCTTGATGGGGTAAATCATGATTAAATTGTAGAAATCCACTTCATGGACCCAACAATAAATATTTTTTCAGTCATCTCCTTTCGGGCTGCTGCTGCTTCTTGCACCCTCTAAATTTTCTTCTATATCCTTTTGTATGAAACTACCATTTTGTCCTTTATTATTTTATAATAACATCAATCTTTGATTTTTTTTTTTAAATTGGACATCAATGCAATTAAATTTTAAGATATTCCTTTACACTCAAAACCTTACCATAATATGTTTTCAATTTTTTTATATATTATTAATTCTGTTATTTCTACTTAAATTCGCATTTAAAATATTAAAAAAAGTTATTTCTTTTCACATATTTATATATTTTAATATCTTATATATTTATCTTTTTAGTTTAATAACATTCACGTAATAAGAATGAAAGTAATACATTCAGCTTTTAAGATATCAAAATACGAAATCAAAAGCTATTACCACCATGCATAATTAACTCTCAGTAGTTTCTGATATTCATACGTTAAAAATCTAACACATATACATAAAATGCAACACTCAGAAACAAAAAAAACGAGAGATTATAACGATTTCATGCTTCTATCTCCATAAGAATTCTTGAACTGAGGCTTGCCAGTGAAGAACAAGCATGAGCATAACCAAAATCATCCCCAAACCCCAGGAAGAGCTTCCAACTCTGAATACCCATGAAGGCTCAGGAGAGGGTAGAAACGAAGCTCTCGGTGTTGATGATGATGAAGACACAGAAGAAGAGGTTGTTCTGATGGCAATTATGAGACCAGCAAGAAACATAGGCAGAACAAAACCACCAGAGCTCCATTTTGATTCATAGTACCTTCTGTCACTTCTTGAATTCCCATACAACGGAGACAACACCACTGCAGAGACAAAAGCCAACACCATGGCCAATGATCTCTGTGATGATGATGAAGAAGAAGAAGCATAGGTAGTGGTGATGGCCATAACTTGAAGCTGAATTTGTTTTGTGTATGATGAAAATCTGAGGTTATGAAGAAAGAATATATAGTGGGAGGAAAAGGTGATTAGGCTAAGGAATTATAATAATGTATGTTGAATGATGCAGAAACAACCGGCCAAAAAGTGAAGAGGATTAAAGAATGGACAGAAAAGATAAAAGAGAATATAAAGGTGAAAAGGATGGTGGAAAAAGGAGATTCAGGGTATGGAAGTAAGGTATTTTTCTTAGCTTTTTGTTTGTGTTCACATTGTTATGTGTTGTTGATGAAGAAGCTATAGCTGTAAGCCATGTTTTATAGATTGGAGATGAGAGTAGCTGTAATCAAAGTGACAAGCACTGCATCATTAGCAACAACAATTTGGATTACTTTTTGACAGTGTTGTCAGAAAGAGAAACTTGGGTTTTGTGTTTTTCATTTGATCAATGAGGTTTTTCAAACCAAAACTAAAGCCTTTAATAAGAAAGAAAGAAAGGAATGCAGAAAGTATGGTAGTCAGGCCTCCAAAAATTCCAAAAAGCAAACATTTATATAATCAATTACCAAACTTTACCTGTTTATTTTACAGGTCTGAATTCGGTTTGGAAACGAACTTTCAAGGTGTTTTTTTTTTTTTTGTTTTTCTATTGTATTTTACAAATTTCAAAAAAATAAACATGAAGCTTTATTTATGGATATTATGAGATATATATATATATATATAAATATGTTATGTATATATAAATAGATTATATTTATAAATAACATACTAAAAAATAGTTAGTTTATCAAGTAAAATAAATTAATAAATATTTTTTCAAAAATAAACAATTTAATTTAATGTATATTTATCATTATTTAAAAAGAAATAATTTATACTTTAAAAATATATATAATTATATTTCATAAGTAAATCAGTAAATTTAATACAACAAAAATGAATGTACAATTTAATATAATTATAAATATAAAATAAATCCCACATATCTAATATATTTTTCTTTGTAATCAAGTCAAAACTAAAATTAAGTGAATACTAAACTTTTTAGTTGTATTTTATTCTATGTAAATAACTATTTTGTGTGAAAAAATTTATCTTCAATTTCATTTCATAATCTTGTTTGATAAGAAAAAAATCTTGTTGTCTAAGTAAAAAGTAAAATACAATTTATTAAATTAATCACCAAAATAGTTCGGTTCTTATTATGTGTGATAATAAAATACTATTTTCAGGGTGGTTCCTTAACGGTGGATGTTGTAGAAGTTGAAGGACGACGTGGATTTAGTGATATTGCAGAAAACGCAGAGCGTGTGTTGGTGTGAGGAATGAATGATCAATGTCCCATCAGGAGCAAGCCTTAGTGTCCCTTCTCTCCCAACTCGCCCTTTCCTTCGACGGCGCCGTTTTGGGCTTCGCCTTGGCCTACGCCGCCATCCGCACCCTCTTCAAATTCTCCGCCACTTCTGCCGCCCTCCGCAAGCTCCGCCGCGCACCTTACCTCTCTGTTTCCGACCTCCGATCACTCCTCGCCGATACTCCCTCTGACGCCGACTCTACCTCTGACGGTGGTACAATCGTAATTGTTCGCGGCACCGTTGATGCCAAGTCTGCCGTCGATGGCTCCTGGAAAACCCTCAGACCGGGCGTCTTGGTCTCTCGAGAGTCCGGTGATAAAGGCGTCATCCTTCAAAGAACCCAAACGGTAATCTCCTTATTTCTTTCTCGAGTTTATTGAGATTAATGTGCGATTTAGCAGAGGGATTTGCATGTTTGTTGAAAATTCGCTGTCGTAGAGAGTTTTATTCGAAATTTTGGGGTGTATGTTAAGTGGCTATTAGTGGTTTTAGAACAGTGGTCGACCTGTAATTTCGTATGCTTTAATTTAGGAAGTGAAAAGTTGAAATCCTGGAGTACCGTCAGCTCACACTTGATTCAGAACAAAAATTCGTGAAGGTGGAAAGTAAAACGGAACTTAGTTTGTTTGTACCTTCAATGTTGGTTGGTTGGTTGAATGTCAATCCGACATTTTCTTTCTTCAACTATCAGTTGCACACTATTAGAGCATGTGTTGTTAAAGAACCAGAATGAACCAAATTGGTAACAATTGAATTGAACTGTAAAATGGACCATGCAACTAAATTGAACTGACTTTGCTTCACTCTGACTGCTTTGAAACGAACAGTCTTGGACTACAATAAACTGATTTTGAAAAAGGAAGTTTAAAGATAGATAACAATGCATATAAGTTTTTTTAATATTAGTTATTTCACAATAATCAGGCAAAATGCCCTATACATATATAGTGGTTATTAATATTAAACTGTCCATTGTAGAAGTGTTTATTCGTTATGTCTGCAGAAATGACTAGATAATTGGGAGTTTAAAACATCCTATATTAGTTAGTAGAGTTTTCCATCTCCAATAATATGAAATGATGAGACAAGAAGAAAAACTTTTCCTAAAAGTATTCAACTTCCATATTCCAGAATTACTAGTTAATCAGTAACCAAAAAAAGCTATTGAATCAAATGGTTTGTAGTTTAAAACAAAAAATAAGTACAACGGTATTGCATATATCCACATAAAAATAGATTTAATAGAAACACGGCAAGTAAGTGGGAGAACCAAATAAAAAGTGGTTAATTCATTTGAGCATATTTGTTTATTTTTCTTTACTTGAAATTACACATCATAAGTTGGACACCAGGTCATGAACGAGGGTGCTTTACAAAAATCAGTGGAAATTCTTTGAAACCAACAAGATAAACTACTTGCTTCTAGCTCTGAACTTTTTCTATAACAGTTCACTTCAGTATTAAAACTGATTTTGAAAGAGTTTAGATTCAATTTATTTTAAAACAGTTTAGTTATTTTGAAGTTAATTTAGTTCGGTTATTAAAGTTAGTTTTAGATTAGTTACTTTTGGACAATCTTACATTTTGGATTGGCATTCGGCACAGTGAAAGGGTTTATCAAGCACATCATCAATTGTGTCCTACTTTTCAGAAACGTGAGTCCATCTCTCATAGTTTGTTGGTGTTTAGCGTGGCTCAATGACTTTTCGAACACACGATTACTTCCACCACCTTAACCCAAGCCCTCAGTATGTGTATGTATGTATAACTGCACGTCAAACACACTATATGCGTATCCTAAACTACAAAGTTGTTATAATCTAATTGTTATAATTATCTATTATATCAATAATTGCACTTCGTCTTCTAAAGTATGACTTCAGATTGTTACCTAAGAGTTCCCTGTTCAATTTATGGATAGTGTACTTTTTGATGTTTTGGCCATAAGATGTTCTTTGATATTAAGTATTGACATGCCTCCTATTGTTCTTGATTTATTTATATGAACAACTTTTATGTCTTAAAGGAATAATATCTTTTTCGTTGTTGTAGAAAATATAAATTTAGTTTCAGCTTTAATGTCTTGCAATTTAGTAAGTTATTTGTGAATTAGAGGTCTAATTTATTTATTTGTTTTGTGTTGATTATAATGAAGTGTATATACAATGAATGGAAAGGATTATTTGGATGGACTTCTGATCTTCGGGCCATATTTGCAAGATCTTGGAGACAGCAAGAGTCTACATCTTTAAGGAAGGTAATGGGTGCATAACTTTGTTACATATATTGAGGTTCATAATGTATAGAGAGAATTCTGGTATGATATGTTCAATTGATTTGTATTTCATGAGGTCAAATCTGATACCAGTTGGTATATATAATTGAGTGGGGTTGACAACAACTCTCTATCCTAGTAGATTATTTTATATCCATAATCAATTAGTGGTTTTATTTTATTTTTTTAATTATATATAATATATAGTACTATCTGTTGCTGCAAAAGATTGTGCACCATGGAGATGCTTCAGCTGATCTTGGCCTGGGTTAGTAAAAGCAGCTCAGCATTTCAAACAGGATGCACTTTCAGTTGCAATGTCTGGAACACGAGCTAATGAATAGTAATAAAGGAATTTGATCATAGTTAAATTACTGCAGTTAACAAGTACCAAGTTACTCCACTCCTGTTTTTCAAGCTGCAATGTGAGAGGTTGGAGAGGTAGAGATACAGCTATATCAATTTCCTGCCAGTATGCTCCTATCCCCTGCCCCATAAAAAAAGGATATGAATGCTTTTTAGTTTGCATTTATTTTGTGTTTTGAAACTGATTTTAATGTGAAAAGTCTGTATGTGGATTTTATTAGATGATAGAAAAAAGATAGAAAGTTACCAAAGGAATAAAAAAGAGAATAAAAACAGATGGATAGTTGAACTAGAACATAGTAACAAGAAAAAGTAAACGAAAGAAAAGAAGATAGATTCACAGAAAGAAAGTTATAGCACAGAGGAAGCTGCAAAGAAGCAAGCTTGGCCTGTGGGCTACTAGGATTTGACTGGAAACTGGATGGGCTGAGGTTTGGAAAAAGATTAGCCTCCACTTGATGGTATAATAGTAGGGCATTGATCTGCAATTCTGCTCATATTCAGCCGTGATTTTGGTCAGTATGCATTTGACACGGAGACACAGTGCTGTGAGTTTCTTGTTGTGGCTAGGGGCCAGGACTCTGTGACAACATCTCTTTGACACACTGTTGTTGAGCCTTTCAAGGGAGATTCAACACTAATAAACCATGAGACAACCATATAAGAAACTACCACACAATCTTCTATCTAATACTTTAAAGACAACGCGTTTGTGGGTCTTTTATGTCGTTCAACTTTTTTATTTCTACTCAACGCAAGAATCATAGTTACACTTAAATTCTTAATAGATGTTATTCTTAATAGATGTTGCCGTTGGATACTCTGTATGGATTGATTATGATGTGTCTTTTGGTTTATCTTTTCTTTGTTCCACCTTTGATCTTAATTTGCTTTAATAGCTTGCACATATAATGGGTGAGTTTGTTTGTGCTTATTTTTTGAAATGAGAGTATTTTGAATAAAATAAGTATATTTCTGCTTTCTTTATGTGTTTGTCTAATCTGCTTAGTTAAAAAATAAGCAGCTTTCTATCTGATTCTCAAATAAGTGATTATTAAGAAACGGCTTATTTAAAAAACACTTACTTTAAGTGTAAACAAACCGGCCCATTATATATTCAAATTACAATGCATTGGAGGAAAAAAGAGTTCAAGCTCAAAATTAAAAAAAAATTGAATATTAATTTACTTTATGTATTGTAATGGTGCTTTACAAAATAAAAAGCATTAAGTTTTGTTTACACTGATACTAGACTCATAATGTTACCAAAATAAGGAGCAAATCATGAAATATATGTATTGAAATATGAAAATCATTCTTTAAGGATCATATAACAATAAAAATAACAACTAAAGTCCTGCCCCACTAAGAAAGAATCATGTAAGATATTGTAAATAGTTTTAGATACAATAGTATGAAATGTATTATAGATATTCTGACTATCTTTGTTGTAGGTGCCTTTTGTTCTAATTGATGTTGGACGGCGACCATCTACTCTTGAGTATGTTGTTGTCAACATGGATGGCTCAAGGCATCCATTGCCTCTGACAACGGTTTATCATAAATTGCAACCAATAAATGCTTCTCCTTATACTTTCTTGCAAGCACTTTTTGGGCATGAATATCCGGTGAGTTGATATTCTCATTACTTATTTGCCGTGGATAGTATAATCATGAGTAATTTTAAAGCTCAATACTTGTACTATTCACTTCAATCAAGTGGTGTTTCACATCTTTGACTATCTCTTTTGAAATTGTTGATTTTTGGTGTATCACATTTGCTGAAATGTTATCATATGTTTCTTTTCTGCAGGTTGGACTGCTAGATGAAGAGAAAATACTTCCATTGGGGAAGGATATCACTGCTGTTGGCCTTGGCAGTTTAAATAATGGAGTTGTTGAAATAAAGTCATGCAAAGATCTACCATATTTTTTGTAAGGCCTAAGATTTTGTTTTGGTGGCGCATTAATATGAGTGATACTGAATTTCGTAGTTTTCCGCTAAAGTTCATTATCTGAGTGCATATATCTCGGTAAATATTCATAAGTGAATTCAGCCTGTGGACGTTCTGCTTATGGTTTTGTTCTCTTTTGTAGATCTGACTTGAGCAAAGATCAGATGATAGTGGATCTTTCCATCAAAACGAAAATTCTGTTTTGGGGTGGTGTTGCTCTCGGTTCAATGTCAGTTGGGATCCTTGGCTATGCAGTTGTGCGGTATGTTGGTTTGACTTATCTGTCCATTTATTATGTTACTTCTGTGAACTGCATTTTGTTAATTATGGTTGACTTTAGAATATTTTGAAACAAATGGATTTTCCTGGTTTGATAATCTGCCTTCATGCGGAAATGATTTGAAATAATACTATTAGTAATTTTGGGTGATTAAAGACATAGTTGTATTGGGGGCAATTACACACTGCTGATTTTCAGGAACTGGAATAAGTGGAAACAGTGGAAGCTACAGAGGCAGCTCCAGCAACAAAGGCAAGCAGTGAGTGATGTTGAACCTCAGGTGGATGATGAGATTGAAGATGTTCCAGATGGACAATTATGTGTTATATGTCTGATGAGGAGAAGGCGTTCTGTCTTCATCCCCTGTGGGCATCTTGTGTGTTGCCAAGGGTGTGCCATATCAGTTGAACGTGAAGTGGCACCTAAATGCCCTGTTTGTCGTCAGGAGATTCGAAATTCAGTGCGGATTTTTGAATCATGATCAGACACCAGCGGAATGTTCTGTTCACTCCTGCGGCAGGAAACTTTAACACCTGCTAATGAGAAGAATGTGCTTTTTGTTTTGATAAGATATGGAATATGGAATTTTTGGGAAAACTTGTCTTGCTCTTGTTTCCTGTGAACTTATGACTTTATCTGGGGTAGATAATTGGACATGGCTTAAATTGGTTGGTCGAGGTTAATTCGTAGCTTCCTCACTTTCTCACTCTGCCAGGTCTTTTTGGGAAACCTTGCAAGATTTTCCAACTAATCCAGTTGCAGTGTACATAAATACTTAATTTTGCCTTACACCTATAGAGTGAACTCTGATATGCTCTTGTTCATTTCATGCTGCTTTCTAGTTAAAGGTAATCTCACGAGTAAACCTGTAAATCCTACATTAAAAAGTAAAAACTGATGCTGGTATTCAGTCAATTCAGCCTCTTGTTTGTTTGCTGAGCCTCATGCTCTTTTTTTGCATTGACAAATAGGGTTTATTGATTTCAGAAGATGAATTTGTTCTAGTTTTTAAATTTTAAATGTCAGTATAGAAAATAGTAAATTTAAATATTTTAATGAAAATAATTTCTCACATGTTTTTGAAACTTAAAAAGAAAAAGAAAAACGAGATAATATTTTAGTGATTAAAAGTAAAATAAAAATGAAATAAAATGTTTTTCTATTTAAAGCAGGCCCAGAAATAGCAATTGACTTGTATAATCCAGGGGGATTAACAAAGTGTGATTATTATACACAGAGGAACTAATTGTCTATTAGTATCAATTTTTTATTTCAATAGAATTGACTACGAAACTTATTAATCTTTTCATAGCTAATTACAGAAGTAGCTTCATTAAAAATAAACTACTGAGAACTAAAGAAAATTAAAATAAATTTTATTGAAATAAACTACCAAGCCCAAATTTACTATGTAGTTTTTCGTATATCCCATGTGCAATGTTTTTTGGCTTATGATCTAGATCTAACTTCAGATTTATAACTGAAGAACAAACAACAGATGGGAAACTCTGAAACAGCACTATCTTCTTGACAGTTACCAGTCATTGAAAAGCACTGACAAAATAATTTGCATCCTTCTTTGTGTTACAAAAGTTATACAATCAAGAATTTTACATGGTGGAGAAAATTAGCAGTGGAAAATCTTTTCCTCTCTAGAACCTGTTTGATACAAACTTGTATTGAATTCTAAGTCATGAATCATCATGACGTGAATGTTGAGCTCTGATCATTCCCATCCAGCTTCCACAAGGAGCAGAAAGAAACAGGTTGCCCCTTCCACCATAGTCCTACACTTCTATTATCATCTTCAACTTTCATCTCCCAATTACTATCATATTTTCTCAGCAAAGCTCTACCTCCATCTATTGCATCCTCACCAAGCACTTCCCCCACAAACCCGGCCTCTTTCATTCTCTCACACCATTTTTCCTTCCCTTCATTCATCTCTCGCTGGTTTGTCAATGCCTTTGCCGCCTCACCTTCCATCACTCTCCTTTCATCACTGTCACGACCCTTAAACGCTGAGCTTGTTGAGTCCAAAAACCTCCACAAGTACTCCACCCTTCGAGAGAACCCGGTAGCAAAATCCCCACAACAATTGCAGCAACATTCCATGTTGTTATCACTCAGTATCACCCCTTTGGGCTCCATGTTCCTCAGCACTTTCAAAAACTCACTCTTTTCACTCTTTTCATCAGTGCTATTGTGACTTAACTGATGCAACCTAAACTGTGCACAAACAACAAAGATTTCATCTGGGGAGGTGTCAACACTTTGAGCAGTCAGTGTATGCAACGGACAATTATCTAGCCTTTTAATCTGCAAATTCACGTTCATTAACTGAGCAAAACCAAGGAGTCTAGATGAGAAGTTGTCACCGGGAGGACCAATAGAAAATGGGGTGTCAATTTCACTGGAAGAAGCAGTGACAACAGTGAGGCGAACCAGTGGAGGAGGTCCACCAGGTCTGCGACTCAAGGCCTCTAGAAACGTTGGCCATTGCATGCCATGAGAGGCTCCAATGTCAAGGATGTGAAGGGTGCGTGAATTGTCATTGTCTTCCCCAAGAACTTGAAGGATGGAAGCATTTGCTATGTTGTTTGGAAAAGAAAACCAAGGACTAACCTCATAGAACTTGAGTAGTGTCTTCTGCAAGAACCGTGGCTCAGTAGATGCAAAAGTCATGGACCCTGAAGAGGTAGATGCTAGAGAAGACGATAAGTGGAGTGTGAGTGCTTTAAGACCATGTGCTGCAAGCCTGTGGTTAGCATCACCCGTAGGTGATGCTAACTCATGGAGAACATACAAGAGGTGTTGCACGCGGCTCAGATTTCCACCAGTTATGGCTGCAGCACAAGGATTGAGCAACTGTTCAGCCCACCTTCCTTCCTTGTTGTTGCAGTTATTTGCCACACCCTTAGCAGTACCTCTCTTGTTCCCACCAGGTTTTCTAACTGTGGTTGTCCCTTCTGCGTCTCCACTATCTGCTTCACTATTCATTGTTTTGCTCTTGATTTTCTTGTACTTGTGGTGGTTCTGTGGTGGTCGGAGACTTGAATCATCAGTAGTGGCACTTCTTTTCTTGGGCAAATCAGAGAGTGGAAGGTTGTTAGAAGCACAAGGCTCAGGGGGTGTTGTGCTAGTTGCAATGTTGGTGGCATTAGGGGAACTGGTATTAGCATCAGTTTGATACTGGCTGCTTATGTCTTGTTCCCACAGTTGGATGTCAGAAGAGTTATATGGTTCGTCCAAGAATGGTGGAAGTGGAAAGAAAGAAACAGAAGCTTCAAACCAGTCTAGACTATGATCTGATGTTGGATTTGGTTCCATGATCATTGTGATGGAAGTGGGTGTTGTGAGATATTGAGCAAAGATTGAAAAGGGTTTTGAAAGCTTAGTAGTGTTGGATGATTGACTAAAGGGATGAGGAGAGGGTATAGGACATATGAACCATAAAGTTTCATTAGTTTTTGGTAAAGAATTTTAAAATAAAGCATGGTGCAGTGATGCTTCGTAGTGGTGACAAATGAGGGAATTTTCTAATTGTTTGTGTGCTGTTCGTTTGGAAGATGTGATGTTTTATTGAGGTTTAATATTGGTTGCATAGGCAACTAGGAGACGATAATGTCTCTTCTTTATGTTGGGTGGTTAACTTGTTCCTTTGTATTATATGGCGTTTGAAATCTGCTTACTGTTTAAGATTTAATAAAGGAATTTCAATGAGTTTGTGGATTGTGATAGGATCATCCAAAACTTTGGCCGGCACATACTGTTTGACTAATTGAAATTTGGTGAAAAGTTTGTATCTGGCAAGGCCTTAGCAACTTTTTGTGCTGTATTTTGTTCTTATTTGTTTTCCCTTTTCAATCATCTTCTGCAATAGTACTTGCTCTTTGTTGCAGATCCTGTTTATAACATGGAAAGGAAAATGTGTAGTTAAGACTTTGCATCAGAATTTAAGAATTTAAGTTAAGTAAAATTGAGAAAGTTAAGATTCATATATTCACTGTTTTAAAGTTTATAAATTAGAGTTGGTATCAATATCTTGTATATCATGCACGGTTAAAATTTAGGATTAAATATGTTTTGATACTTTAACTTTGAGTAAAAATTGAAATTAGTTCTTTTTCAAAATTTGATCAAATTTAGTACATCAACTTTAAAAATATGTGAATTTAGTTATTTTAATCCAATTTTGTTAAGTTTATTTGACATTTTAAACGCGTTTCATGCTAGCATTTGAATTATTTAAACCATTTAATATAATTCCACCTCAACATTAATTGAATGTTAGCTAAGAAATACATTTAAAATGTCAAACAAACTTAACAAAATTTGGTTAAAAAGACTAAATTTACACATTTTTAGAATTAGAGGATTGAATTAGGTCCAAATTTCAAAAATAGACTAATTATATTTTTCAGAGAAAAAAACATATTTAACTCTAAGATTTATTATATCTTATTATATCATATGTATTACCAGAAATAAAATAAAAATTCATCTTACATGTAGCAGCAGTACATCTGTGAATGTAGTTTGGTAGCTAAAAGGTATCAGATATGAACATAAAAAATATTAATTATTCCCTACAACGACGATTTGGCGTAAATAACAATAACCTGATGCCGTGTTAAAAGTAACATCCTAAATAAAAATAAAGTGTGCATTTAAAATACTACAATGAGACAAATCCTTTTCACTAATGCGATTAAGGAAGCAAAATAATACTTACATGGAAAGTTAATAGTTATTTAAATATTCACATAGACAATAGTAGATTAAGGACCTCGAATCAAATTTGGACAATTTAATGAATACATTAAAATCTGTAAGAACTATTATTATCATAGGATAAGTGTACAAACAGGTATTAGAATCCTATGAAATTTAAATTTCTAAGATTAAATAAAGGGTTAAATATGTTTTTGTTCCTCAAGTTTCAGTGAAATTTAGAATTAGTCTATTATTTAGAAATGTGTAGATTTAGTCTTTTTAATCAAGTTTTGTTAAGTTTATTTGAAATTTCAAACGCTTTTTATGATAATATTTAAATTGTTTATATCATTTGATCCATTTTCGTTTAAATATTAACTCAAATACTATCATAAAATGCGCTTGAAACTTAGATAAATTTAACAAAATTTGGTTAAAATGACTAAATCCATACATTATTAAAGATGAATGACTAAATTGATCAAAAATTTTGAAAAAAAATTAATATCAAGTTTTACTGAAACTTGAGAGACTAAAAACATATTTAACCCTTAAATAAATTACGCATCTTACAAATCTTCTATTGGAAATGGATTCATTAAATAATGTTTTGCTTTGAACTTATTTATGAATTGAAATTTTTTTATTACAAACGTGTATCACGCGTTTCCTAGAAGCACTTTTTATAGGTTTCTCTAAATTTTACCCTGCTCCCCGTTGCTTTACCTACATTCCACAATTTAATATTTTACTGGGTTAATCATATATTATGTTGATATATGATATTAAAATATATTATAACATAATCAAATTAATGAGATTTAGTCATATATTTTATTAATACATGATAATTATACCAACAAATATATTTTAAAATACTATTTAAGCACTTTTAGTTTAATAATACTGAATTACTGAATGAACTCCTGTTGGATCATGCTATATTTATTGGGTGAGGTATGTCCTATTTTTATTTCTTAAGTTCTTTATGTGATTTTTATGATTTTGCTCTCTCATGAACTAAAGATAAACTATTTATAGTTAGATGTTAATTTTTAAAATGTTAATATTATATGAAAAATAATTTTTTGATTATTAAATTTTGACTATTTTTTTTTACGATTTTTGATATTTTTTGAATAATTTTTTAACTTTTTATTTCTAATATTTTAAAATTATTTAAAAAATAACTCATCATATTATAAAATAAAATTGTTAAAATTTAATAGCGAAAATATTGCGGTGATTATTATACTGGTGCAGTGTCATAGAAGAACTAAAAGTAATTACTAAGGGTCATAATTACGTTTATACAGATGCAATCTCAGAATTTCACTTTCCGTGAAGACAGGAGATACCAATTCAGAATTTGCTTCAGAGTTTGAATTTTTAACGCACCAGAAAACCAGAAGTTCAGAATTGGGGACTCAGAAATCAGGATTCACAATGGGTCAAATTGAAAGCGCAGAAGCTGCGGCGGAGACTCAAACCACCATCACCACCAGGGACACCTCCAAACCCACTTCCCTGGAATCGGCACTCGCAGGTTGTTTTTCCGTGTTTCATTCCTCACGTACTTCAATTGTTTGTCTAAATATGCGGCTGAAACGAAATCTCAGTTTGTGTCGTGTTTTTCTTTTATCATTGCAGAAGCTGCGGAATATGGAAGTCAACATACTGAGGTTTGCACCAACTTGCTTCAGTCTTTTGCTTTCAACTGGGAAATTGAGTGAATGAGTGAAAACATTTGAAAAACTCTGGAATTTTCAGTCTGTTGAGGCAATGGCTCAGAAAGCTCTCGAATGCCCCTGCATTTCTGATTTGCGAACTGGTTCCTGTGGCTCTCAGTTCTCGGAGGCATTTCTATGTTTCCTCAAGAGTACCTCTGAAGAAAAGGTATATCTCACTTCATAATTCACTTTCATTACTGTTAGTGATTACATAGTGTAGCTTCTGAAGCAAGCTGTAGCTACAATTACAAGTGTGATTGAGCTGGTTTAGCCGTTTGTAGATCACAACTTCAGCTATGTCTACCTTGATCAGACTTTTTAGCGTAACCTGTTCGATATTACATTAGTGAACTGCAACGTGTGTTCTTCTTTCAACTATTTGTAGTTTTTGGAGATTTCTTATTAACTTGAGTGAAAGATAAAGCTAGCTCTATAAAGAGAGGTTTGAATAGAGCTTTAACAATGATTCAGAAAACTTTTTGCAGAACAGTCCATTAGACATTGTAAGGGGGTCATCTGATTTTGTATAAAATGCATTCAAAATGTTTTCATTACCTTACTGTCAAGAGCAAGTCCTGACGTTTAATAGATAGCAGCATGAATGCATAAATTTTATACTAGTTCATTTCAAACTTGAGCTATGTCTAATTATCCTTTGCAAATTGCAATGTGTTCCACTCATCAATAAATATTGCAAGTATTTTTATTACTACTTCTGCCTTACAACAAATACATAAAGTCATTATTGACGAAACACTTTCCCGGTTAATATACACAAAGCTCTTCAGGCTATATGCAAATCTTTCCCTGCGATTAAGCCCGAGACACAAAGCCTTTCCAGGTTAAGTATACAAAATCTCTCCAAGCTATACAATATAAGTTATTTGATACAAGGTTCACACCCAAAAGAGTGGATATCAAATAAAAGTTTTTTGTTCTAGCGATATAATTAGTGAAGGATATTCAAAGAATATTCACTCTCTAAGTTATTTAGAAGATGAACTATATCTAAACACTCAGAAGCATTTCTAATTTTGTCACAAGCACGTAAAAATCACTTGTATTTTGGATACTTCACCTTTATTGCATGGGAAAGCTTCCTTTTTATAACGTCTAGAAATGAGCATTGCAGGTCGCATGTTTTTGAGGATCTTCTATTAAAGCTTTATCAAAAGGTCATGACTTTATGCTAACATCTTTTACTATTGTAGTACAAAGAGATGTGTAAGACACATTCTTTATCTATGTAAGGTTTCAGTTTTTGCTGACAATGCCATGTTAAGCATGTGCACATTAATGAATCTTATTTGAAAGACATTCTTGGTCAAATTTGTAGTCATGTACTACAATGTCTAATTCTTCTTGACTTTCGTCTTGAACACTTCTTCATCTAGTGTTTGTTTGTCGTCTTAGGCTTTCTTAAGAATCTTCTAGACTTGTACACTTTGTCTTGCTGAACTTGTGTTTGGTGCTTCTACAAGTCTTTATTTGGTCTTGTGTACATGCATTATCAATACTTGCATTTTGCACTATGCCAGTTACGTCTTATCTTCATAGGACTTGCATCTAGAGCTTTAAGCTCGTCTGTGTCTTATCAACATATTGACATTTTGATCATACTTTAAGATACATCCTTTTAGCATATTGCATGTCGTCTAATACCTTTTTCACAGCAAATACATTAGATGTACGGATTAATTCAATTGTTATGATTAAAACATGAGTGTCTTAGACATAACTTTAAGATTAAGGCCTACGTCTTACGTAACTAAATTTGTCTATGCCATAATATAGAGATATGACTAATATAATATATAAGTGAATATAAACTTATTTTATAAATTAGTTATATGAAGTTGAATAAGAATGTACCCACTTTCTAAGTTGTTGTGAGAGTCTATCCCAGATCCATTAAAAATGGCCAGTCATCAAGTTATGTATATACCAAACACAACAGTACTAGGCGTGAGGTATGTTCCAATCTAACGTCAATTAGAAATATGACTGCATTATATAGTATATAAATAAGTATAAATCTCATTTTACAAATTGGTTTTATGGGATTGAGTTAATCTTAAATTTAGTCTCTTACATCCTTAAAACCTATCTATGAAGATTATACGTGCTCTTTCAACTGAATGTTTTTGTGATTAAGAATTCAGAGTAACGTGCAAGTCTGTATTACTGAAAGGTCTCATATACTCTGTAATAGTAATCAACAATTACTATGGGCACATATAAAGTATTATATTTTGAATCTTGATTTCTGTATTATTGTATGGGTTGCTATGTGAAATTTGCTCCATATATGTAGGGCTCGGACTGTGTACATCCGTTTATTGCTCTGCAGAGCTGCATCAAGGCTAATCCAGATGCCTTCTCTAAGGACATTTTAGGCGAAGAAGAAAGCAATGAGTTGGGGCCAGTCGTAAAATATGAAATACTTCCTCCCAGATGGGCTAAGGAATCTGGAAGACCAAAGTCCAATCTTTAAGGGAAAAGTTGGACTCGCGTTGGGCAACTACTTGGAGAAGGTTGTGTTAAAATTGAATTCGTATTAGTGTTGCCTGCTTAGAAAAGTGACATGATGTATCTCTTTCTCAAAATGCTTCATCTCGTGCAATGACTTTTATACCACAAAAATACTATTTATTTTCTACATAGTTTTGGAAATACTCTCAAATGCATGCATCTTTCTTTCTGTCAACTAGAAAAACCTTTAAAAGAGAGCCCCTTTCTGTTTCTAGAAAATACATCTGTATGCATACTACCAAATTTTAAACTAATCCCTCCGTTTGTTCTGTTTAAACTTTAAAATAAGAGGAACTTAAGTTATTTTTGTCTTTTACTTTCTAGTTTTAAGGGAGAAGAACCAAACTACTTAAGAGTCGATGTCTCAGCTTCACTCGTCAGAATCTTTCCTAGGTTACTTTTTAAGACGTGATCAACTAATTTGGATAGAAGATCTACTAAAAGTGAGATTGCCCTTAATCTGAGAAATAATTGAGAGAAAAGGTGTGCTAATTGTCCTTAATGTTGTGAGGAAGTAAGAGTATTTGTATTATCTATGTTTGAATTTTAATAGAGTAGATGATTACGACTCCGAATGAGGAGCGGATACATCTTTACTTGTTGCATAAAAACAATAGTTCATCTTTTGTATTACGATTTGTTTTCGTTAAGGTAGTAATCGTGTATATCAACACTTCAAAAGTAACAATGCAATTATTCCGTAATGCACAGAAATTGGTCCATGAATTGTTTATAATGCATTGGCCATGTGAATTAACGTTGTTCCAAAATAACAATGCAATTTTTTGAGAATACAGAAATCTAAGTGTTCTAGTTTGGGAAGAGCATGGACATCCTTCATAATGTCGCAAATAAAAAGCCTGACCTTATTCTGAAACTTCAAAAGTTTGGAATGCTTGGGAAAGGCATCAAGCAACAAGATAACTAATTAATTTACCAATACCATCAGCATTTTTCATCTGCTTTGTTATGATGCACAGAGCAAAAATGTCTGCAATAATGAATTTTTATTTGTTTTCAATTCTTGTAGAAAAAGCGATATAAATAAATTAAATGCTACTAGTGGGGTCTTTATTACGTAGTTAATTAAGTTTGAATTTTGGTTAATATCCACTTGATCACAATATTACCTTATAAAAAGGAAATTTTATGTGTCAAAGAAATTAAATGCCTCCTACTAATTTCATGTGAATCCAATAATTAAAGACAATGAAAAATAACTTTCTAAACTTTTTATAATTAGATATAATAAATTTGAAAAAAATATAACCAATATATATATATATATATATATATATATATATATATATAATCTTATATTTCAGTATTATAATCCTTCTCTTTCTTTCTTTATTTTCGTTACATACATTTTCATGTCTTTTCTAATTGTTCAGTTTGTTATATATCCATATAATTCACTCACATATTAATGGTAAATTTTCTGTTATCATAATCTTCTATCGTTACGATCAAAATAATGTATTATTAATTATAATTATTCAAATAGTTTTTCTCTTATCATAACCAATTTTGTTTGATTGACGTGTGAAAACTTAATAAATGTTTTGGTTTTCAGAAAATTTAAAATTTAATACTTTAATTTAAAATATATACATTTATAATTTATTTCTAAATATTTTATATAAAATATTTGGTAATATTAATTTATTTTTGCTGTGAATTTTTTCATAAAAAATAATTAATTAATTGATATGTAAATAACAAAAACATATTTACGGACATCATTAGTAGATACATGTATCCACTATACTCTAATTTAAATTAAAAATATATACAAAAAGATGATTAAAATATTAACATGTTTATTTTGAATGAGTTATTTTTTATCAATTAATTTAAAAAAAAAATTGTTTTTTGTAAACTGTCATCCAACACTATTTAAATGGGTTATTTGGACTTTGTTTGAGATTTATGAATGTTATGTATTGTATTTTATTTGAATTTATGATTAAAATATGTTGTTAAATATTTATTTTTATTATTTTGTAAATACCCGCAGGTACCCGTGAATATTTACAAATTATGCGGGTATCTGCATAACAGATACCCGACAAATATGGAAACGGGTACATGGCGAATATTTATCTAGCGGGTAGGGTACGAAGGAGCTACTACCCGAACTCTACCCGCCCCGTTGACATCCCTAATTATGGGTCATATAATTACAATATCAAGTATTATGAGTGACGAAAATTTGTAGGAATTGTGAAAATATGATAGATATGTTACTGTGCAACTTGTTATTTTATGTTAGGAGGAACTTGTTATTCTATGTTATTCATATGAGTGAGTTGAAAGATTCTCTTTATTTATTATCAGATCAGTTTCGTCTTATCTTACACAATAGTCAATCGACAACCACACACGTGAACGAATTGAAAATAAAGTCATTCGAAAATTTTACCTTTTCAACAATTACATACATTACTATTTTATTTATTCATGAATATAATATTATATATCGTTAAAAGGCAAAATAATAGTTTGATATGGTTTATATATATTTGACATTTATTTAAATTTTTGTAATAATAAAAAACAGCGTGAAAAGAGTGTAAATTTAAGATGGACATAATAAAAGACGAAGAGTAGTGAAAGACAGAAAGAAGTTTATTGAAATGGTGACAGGAAGGAAAAGACGAAGAAGAGTGAAAGATGTTTATTGCAGAAGAGGATTCATTGTCACTAATACGTTGGCAGCAATCGCAATCCTAGCCGGTGCCGTTGAAACGAGCCTTGTTCCTCCTGATTTGGTCTACATCAAGGAAGGTAACTCGGGAAAGGGTGGGGCTTGGGACGTTGTTGGCATACATTTCAAGATGTTGAAAACGGAAACGAGGGTTTGCGCTACTAAAAGCGGCAAAAGCAACGGCTTCCCCTCTACCAACATTCTCAAGATAATGCAGCAGGCATTTTGGAATAATCAAAAAATCTCCGACTTTGAGGTAATTCACATAAGCTCTCCGAGTTGCCAAGATTGTAACATTCATTTCACCTTGTGTCACATACAGTACTTCACTCGCACCATGACTGTGCACCGGAAGAGATCCACCTCGCCGGAGCAATACACGTCCTGCAGAAATCCCACGACCATTGAACATAGGAGCCTCCATAACAGATGCAGGGAATAGTACAGCGTTGTTTAGGACTTCAATGCCTGGTTTTCCATTAAAACTGTACTTAAAGTCTTCATCTGTTACTGTTTCAGCGGGCACGCAGTGATACCCAGCAGGGCCGTCTGGTCCCTTCAGGTCTGCCTTACAGAAGTTTTGCAGACTATCACCATGGCAACTCCATGCAACAACACCACACACTAACACCATCATCACAATCTTCTTCATCTTCTTTTTCTTTTTCTCTTTCTCTTTCTCTTTCTCTTTCTCTTCTGATACCACAATGGAGGGACTAATATACTTACCTCTATTTATAACCAACCAAACCTACACCTTTTGCACAAAAGAAAATGAGGTTTTGACAAAATTTTATTTTCAAGTTGACAAACTTTTTATAAAAAAAGTAATTTTTTACTTTATTTAATAGTTTGCCAATTTTTATATAAAAAAACATTGTTAATCGATCATTTTCCTTGCACAAACTCTCTATTCAATACATGCTTTCACGTGTCCATTTAAAATGATTATGTCCAAACTAACTTTATTTTCATTTTTTAATCAAATATTAATTATTTTTTTACTTTTTCTTACAAATAAATTATAGGCTTTAGTCCTCATTTTCGTAGTATTCGTTGCGGATGATCCTCATTTTGGCAGAATGTTTAAAATGATCATCATTTATACTGAATGTTTAAAATGGTCCTCATTTTCGCAATTCTTATTTTATTTGGTCATTTTTTGTAACGTTGTTTAAATCATTAACGGAACATTGTAGAGGTAGCACATTTTGTATTAGGGTATGTTACTTGCCACCTCTACAATGCTCCATTAATGATTTAAACAAAGTCACAGAAAATGACAAAATAAAACAAGAATTGCGAAAATGAGGACCATTTTAAACATTCAGTACAAATGAGGATCATTTTAAACATTCTGTCAAATTGAGGACCATCTGCAACAAACACTACGAAAATGAGGACCAAAAAGGTATTTAAGCCTAAATTATATTGATATATTTGTATTTTTGTTCTATAAAAATAACATATTTATTCAGATAGCAAAATGATTGTTGTTTATATTTTTGTGTACGAAAGCAATAGATATTGTTGATGGGGAGAGAATTATTCTTCAGCTACACACTCTCCAAATTTTTTGATGTTTTTATTAGGATGAATAATAGAATCTTTCCTATGAATATTCTGTAAATTTGCTTATGTTTTGAAGGAGAAATTTTTGCTAAAACTCGTAGTTTATTAGATAATTAAAAAACAAGATGTTAACAAACAAACTATATATATATATATATATATATATATATATATATATATATATATATATATATATATATATATATATATATATATTATTTTTTTTTTTTTATAATTTTATAATTTTTTTTGGTTATACACTTTCATCCTCTTTTCTAATTGTTTTTACATGTTCTATATCTATAAAATTCAGTCTTTATATGAAATGTTATTTATGTATAATTACATATTATTTTATATAATTATTTCACTTTTTATTTAATTTTTATTTAATACTAATTTAAAATTTTAGGAATTTTTTTTAAATATTTGACATTAAATATATTCTTTTCATGTGGAAAATTTGAAAATATCATATTTTTTTGTTATTTTTTATAATAATTTATTGATATTCAAATTGTAAAAAAAAAAATATGAATTGGATACATGTATATCTGTAGTCCGGTAAAAATAAGAATGAAAAAAAATTTATTCCAGCTAAGTATAAAGATAAGATGAGTATGATTTTTTTTTTTAAAAGACAAGAATAAAAATAATAACATTTTTTCGTAACTCTTCTCGTCCCCGATTCGTTAATTTTATTTGTATTGAGTTCTTGTAGAAAAAAAAAGTACTAATTAAATTAAATGCTACTAGTTAAGGGGCTTTTATTTCGTGGCTAATTAAGTTTGAAATTTTGTTAATATTCACATGATCACATGTAACACTTGATGATGTCTTAAAAACAGATTAACTTATGAAAAGGAAATTGTAATTAAATGCCGCCAACTACTTACCAGATTTTTTTTTTCACAATTTTAATATAAATAAATATATTACAATATATTAATAACACCGACTATTTATAGAACAAAGGATATTCTATTTTATCTTACATTGATCTGCATTTAGTTATATAATAAGGGATTATTATCATTTTTTTTTCTATAGTACAATTTTTATAATTGTAATATTCTCTATCCTATTTATTAATAAATATTTATTTATGAAAATAATGTTATAAAATATTTCATAAGAAAAAAAATTACACTTGAAACAAAAAATTATTTTTAAAAGATCTTATACTATGTTATAAAATGCATACATTTTAATTAAATATAATTATTTTAAAATTTAATTGTGATTCTTTTAACAGCTCAAAATTAATGATAATAATATTATAATTAAATAATGTTATTTGCCATAACCAAATATAAAAATTTAATATAATGATATCAGTCTATTGAAATTATTAACATTTGTAATATTTATCTATACTTTAATTTTTTTTTAATAATATAAAGTTTAATACTTTAAAAATAAATTACTTTTTGTATACATGATTATGCATTAAATAATAAAACATATATTTATATAATTATTTGACAACTATAATAATATTTTACAAAAAAGTATTAACACAAATATTATATTTGTTAATTATTAAAATCATAATAAAAATAATACCACCCTAGATTTTCAATTAAAATAAATAAAAATTATTAAATGTGCTTCTATTGTAAGTGAGGAAAATTTTCATAATATTATTATTTTTATGTGAAAACAATTATTAAATATGAAGATGACAAAGAAAATATAACTATTAAATATAAAGATAAAAAAGAAAAGTCGTAAATAAATATTAACGATTTTTTGTAAAAGAAAATTAATTATATAAACAACTCTAACATTTGTCTATAGAAAATATTGATATATAAATATTTGGAACAAAATTTAAATAATTTTCAATATAAAATATAAATTTAAATAAACTTAAATCTTGTTAAATTTGGTTTTAATTTGACTTAGCATGAAATTGCTTCATTTTTAGAAAAATTGATACTAAATCGAGACAAAATAACAAATACAGATATATTACTGTCAGGTAACACTCCCTCTACTACGTGACAAAATCCTAATTTGACACATGACATTTTTTTAATTTAAAAAAAATCACCAACTAACACATGATATATCAATTATCGTCGCTCGTATTGTACTAACAAAAATGATCAAATCATACCACGTTTTAAAAATAAGACTCAATTAACACCTCTGAAAATTTTAACTTTAAATTAAATGATACTAGTTAATGGGTTTTTGTTTCGTAGCTAATTAAGTTTGAATTTTGGTTAATATTCACATGATCACATGTAACACTTAATGATATCTTGAAAACAATATTACCTTACAAAAAAGGAAATTTTATCTCCCAAAGTAATTAATGCCGCCAACTACTTAGCTGATTTCTTTTTCACAATTTTATTATAAATGGATATATTATAATATATTAATAACATGCAACTATTCATAGAACAAGGATTATTCAATTTCACTACTAAAAAAATTCATATTTTTTATTAATTTTGTTTTGAAAATCTTTTTCGTAGAAAATATTAACGAATTTTGTTGTGAAATTTTTTTTCAAGAAATTGCTACCAATTTTTTTGTACAATATTTTGTATAAAACACTTTTTGCAACAAATTTTGTAGGAAATACTTACAAATTTTATAATTTTGTAGAAAATGATTACCCACAAAAAAATTACCTACCAATTAAAATTCTTAGAAAAAATTGTAGGAAAAATTATTTTCTTAGAATTTTTTTTAACAAATTTGCAAAAAAATTCTCAAGTAATATGAGAATTTCTAGTAGTGTTTATCTCATATTGATCTGCATTTAGTTATATAATGAGGGATTAATATCATTTTTTCTATAATACATTTTTTGTAATTGTAATATTCTCTATCCTATTTATTAATACATATTTATTTATGAAAATAATATTATAAAAAATTTCATAAGAATTTTTTTTAACTAGAAACAAAAAATTATTTTTTAAGGATCTTACTTTATTTTATAAAATGCAAATATTTTAATTAAATATAATTATTTAAAAATTTAATTGTGATTCTTTTAGCGGCTAAAAATTAATGATAATAATATTATAATTAAATAATATTATTTACCAAAACCAAATATAAAAAAATAATATGATGATATTAGTCTATTGAAATTATTAACATTTGTAATATTTATCTATTTTAATAATTTTTTAATAATCTAAAGTTTAATACTTTAAAATATTAATTAATTTTTGTATATATGGTTATGAAATAAATAATAAATAAATAATAAAACATATATTTATATAATTTTTCTGTAATTACTTTTTAAGTATTATATTATTTTACAAAAAAAGTATTAATACAAATATTATATTTTTTTATTATTAAATTAATAAAAATAATAACACCGTAGATTTCCAATTAAAATAAATAAAAAATATTAAATGTACTTCTATTTTTTTTTTATATTATAGAAAATACTAAACAAATCTATGTTTTGATTCAAATTACATTTGAAATAAATGTTTAAATATAGTTTTTGTGAAGATTATTCAACCTGATAATGGTATAAAATTCTCTATGGATAATTTTTCTCCTCAAAAGGTATTATTCATCAAACAACAATATACAAACGTCCGAACAAAATGATTGATCGATGGAGGGAAAATTTGGATCTACAAAAATGACCGTAAAGAAATTGATATACCTTGTACCGCAACACATGATATGATTGTAATCGTAGAGACAATCAACATATTAAATATTCCTAGAATGTTGTGTGAGAGAGATAGCTATAATTTTTTTTCGTTTAATATAAACAAAGTCATTCAGACAGATAAATGATTAAGAATCCGATTCGTGATTTTGCATACTTGCAATTGTTTAATGATGGAGAATAGAAAACAAAAACAATGAAGGATTAGATAAAAAAAGAAAAATAATTTTTTGACTACTAAATTTTGACAACTTTTTCTTACAATTTTAGGTGTCATTTTCTAATTAATTTTCTATTTTTTTCATTTTCTCATTCTTAATATTCTAAAACCACTTAAAAAATAACACTTTTTGTCAAAATTTAGTAATCAAAATATTATTATCTAAAAAAAAAATGTATTATGGAAGAATGTACCCCGTTGAATAAAATTGAAAATGTAGAATGTTTTAATTTGCAATTATAATTTCTTTCATATTTCTAATAATAATAATATTTCACTTTTCTTATTATACCTCTAAACTATTCATATGTTCGTCTCGGAATTTTTTTTTTTAAATTGAACTGCAGCGAGCATTTATGTTGACATGCAAAAGTTGGTAAAATTGTAAGGAGTTAGGAATTGAAATAAAATATACGTAATTTTACGACCCTCTGCAATGATTATACACGATTAAAAGTCAAGCCCTAAAATCATAAAGTTTTGGATCCAATATAAATATAAAAACAAAACACTCATACAGACAAATTTATTGTACTTGAACGATTAATCGGTAACAAACACCAGAGGTGAGTTGATTCATAAGTATTGCTAGCCTCTGCCACCAAAACGTCCCTTAACCTTCTTCACTTGGGCAACGTCGAGGAAGGTAGTTTCTGCAATCAACTCAGAAGGTAAACTGTTACCAAACAACAAGAGATCAAGAAGTTGTGCTCCAGGGTTTGCGCTACTGAAAGCCAAAAACGCAGTGGCTTTTCCGTTTCCAGAATTCACTTGAAAATGAAGTTGTCCTTGTGGGAAAACCATAACATCTCCTGCTTTCAGAGTCTTCGAATAAACTGCAGATGGTGTCATAAAACCAGCGG
>Ga0214542_1001709_pt1 | contig 45337 bp, 17 predicted proteins | sample CNSS1metaG_FD_160096 | JGI IMG/M metagenome (GOLD analysis project Ga0214542, IMG submission 160096) | Root nodule microbial communities from cowpea collected in UCLA plant growth center, Los Angeles, California, USA - CNSS1 | ecosystem: Host-associated > Plants > Roots > Nodule | place: USA... | reverse complement strand
ATAAATATATATATATATATATATATATAGAAGTGCAAGAAGCTCCCAAATTGAGAGGGTGATTTTTCCAGTATCATTCCCTTTCCCACCTCTTAGTTTGCATGGATATGTTCTAACTTTTTATTAGGTTGGATTCAGGTCTTAAGATGTTAAAATTTAGAATTTAAATTTCTTTTTAGACATTTGCTATTATTTTCTTTTAAAATATATTATACTATTTAATATTTGAAGAATTGAATAATATCTACATTATTATTATTATTATTATTTAATAATTTTGGTTAGAGGAGGTTAAATTTCAAGTTTAACATGAGATTAGGTTAGATTGAATTCAATGAAATTACAAAGAAAATCAACTCAATTCCTTTAAATTGAAATGGATCAAATAAGTCATTAAGCTATCCCATCTAGTAAACATCCATGCTCATAAATATACAATGTGTTTTTATATGAAAAAGGTTACCATAAAGAAGTCATAATATTGAATTAGTCTAATGTGTTTTCATCTCTAATTTTAGTCAAAGTCAGGTGAATAATATATATGGATTTTTAGATTTTTCTTTGCTTTAAAGGATTAAATTATAATTTATAAAGATAAAGGATGTAAATTACACATAATATTGCTTGAAATTTTGGGACTGAAATTCAATATTATGAGGACAAATAGTGACATTTTAAAAAAAATCCAATATTTGATTTTTTTTTTTCTTCAATCTTGCTTGAGGAATGATGGAACTGACTTCAAAAAAATAGATTGGTTTAAAGATTACCATACTATTATTCTTCTAAAAAGTATACTTGTGAAAGGTGATTTACTTTTGTGAAAATGAGAAACTTCTTTTTAAACGAAAAAGTTAGAATCCATTTTTGTAAAAGTAGAATCGACTTTTAAAAAGTCAATTTAGACACCGTAATTTTTTTAAAAATATATAAATTTAATAATTATAAAACTAAATTATACTATTTTTTTAATAAGTTAAGAACTCTGTATTTTCTTATAGGATAAAATATGCTTTTAATACCATAATTATTGCACAATTTCGTTTTTAGTACATTTAAAAGAAATTAACCATCTTTACGGACTAAGAAACTTTTAGTTAAGCTTTTAATGAAATCTAATTAGTGTGTGATTAATGTTCTTTTTCACATTACATACTAGTTCATAAAAAATATTTCGATTCTCACTCCTTAATATTTTCATGTATGTGAGTTTAATGTCAATAGAATCAGGATATCTCATATGAATTCCAAGTTCAATACATCCCATAAACATTTTAATATAGCATTCCCTTTTTAGAAATAACTATGTTTAAAATTCATTATATGAAGACTTAGAGAAAATACAAACAATCACACCATTATTTCATTTACATGTATAAATAACATTCATATTTAAATTAATTAAAGTAAGAAACAAACAACCAATCAACACATAAGAAGAAAAACAAAAAATGAAAGAAATATAACAACTCAACATCATTTGAACTTAAACTAACTTGATCACAAACATTCATAATTATTTACACATCAAATAATTCATATAACAACTCAACATCATTTGATAACCGTTACAACATCAAAATCAAGATTTAATTATCAAAATCTCATATACATTTCCAAAATATATAAATTTAACAATTTTCATCAAATAACTATTATTTGTGAAATAAAATTTAAATAATTATTGTTTTATACTTAAATAATAAAAGATCTATATTTCATACCTCTTATAATTTTAAACAATTGACTCACTCATCATGAGCCTAGACCCTTCACAAGAATGATTACTTAAAAAATCATATCCCCATCCTAATTGTGCATTCATAAACTTTTATCTCCTTGCACAGTTTTTTTTTTTTTTTTTCAATATAAAAGTCTTCTTACCAATGAATAAATTATTATTTAAAAAAAAATACATACCATACAAAATCGTCAATAACGAAATAGTTTATTAGACCATAGAAACTTTCGCCACTAAATACACTGTATGTTTGACTTTCGCTACATTGTATGTAACCTTTTTCCTTTTCTTATATCCTTCTAACTTGCTTTTATGTCTGAAAAAAAGAAACCCTCCTTAAAATAATTAATCCTTTAAAAAGATTTAACAAAAAAAAAATATTTTTCTATATATAGCCACATGATTACCAATGATATTGACATCTTAACTTTTAAGTGTTTTCAACTACATCCTTATCAAATAATATTAAAAACTTAACATAAGTATAATTATTCTCTGATGATTGACATTTTGTTTATTGTAAAAAAAATAATATAGTTAATAAGTGTTGTGCTAAAAAGTATAATCTACTATTTTATTAATATAAACAAACTTTATTTACAGGATCTACTATGTTTTTATCTCTAAACATAATATCAATTTTTGTTATTATCTTAAATTTTGATCTTGTTACATCCAATGCTTTCAAAATGCATGGATGCAGTTTTTTTTAATGATGTTAATTATTTTTTGACATGACAAACGGTAAATTATACTAATTTTTGAACACGCTGACCTTTTATTCACATAAAAAATACAGAAAATGCATTCACACCTTTCGTAAATATAAGGATCTAATTTGATAAAAAATAAATAAAAATTAACTGTATTTATTAAATATAGAACCTAATATTATCAAAATTTAAGATAAAAATAAAAATTACGTCATAATTTAAGAAAAGAAAACATAATTAATATGTATTTATGAAGAAAGGGTTGAACAACAAGTTAACCACCCTTACAACTCCATAAAAAATGAAAAACAAATGAAAGCTATAAATACTTTAACCCGTGTATAGTATCAAAGCTAGAAACTAGAAAGATAATGATTGAAGAATGACGAAATTCACTAACACTTATCCTATGCTATGTCTTTCTTTATGTTTGCTTATTCTCAATCACACATGGCTGCTCAAAACTTTATCCCAAGTAAGAACAATAGAACGAATAAGATTGCATTGATTGAGGATCTTATAATAGATGCTATTATATTATATCCTAAACTCAATCAAGGACCCACCAACAAAGCAATGATAAAATCGAAACCTTTTTTATTGGCTATAGGAGAGTACTTTGACCAAATAATGTACAAAAGAAACTTCAAATTTTCATTCTCATAAGGAAAAAAATGGACAAATCGCCGCAATCTGTTTAGCCCTCAAACGTGGTGAAATATGAGTAATGGTGTGTGATTTTCCACTATGCGGTGCTTAATTGGTCGGTTTCAAACCCACATGAGTACTCAATTTTGACTTGGTGGCTTCATCTCAAATTGCACAAGTGCTTTGCACTTTGCAAAAACATTATGTGGAAATAGTTCAATGAAGCTCTCATTGGATGCACATGGACACGATTGGACAAATTTTATTTACGCCAACAACTCCAAGGGTTCTTTTTTTATTATTCTTCTTTGCTTTACAATTCACACTTCTCTCTAATCTCAAATGATTCATTTTTAAGTGTGACATGAATTAGATGACAAAAGATTTGTGAATTGAATAGGAATTTTCAATTTATTAGCTTTTTTTATCCGTCTCGTCTCACTTGTGAAATTGACGAACCCAAAACAACGTGGGAGAGATTCACCTATCAATTTGTGTTTTTTTTAATAAAAATGAAAATAAAAAATATTTGTTTTATTTTATCATTTGAGAAATAAAAATATATAATAATATTATAACTAAAATTATTAAAACCTGTCCTTTAACAGAGAGTAAGTTAGGATTTTTAACCTACTTTTTTACTGCAGACCAGCCAGTCCCCATATTTTATGGGCCAACAGCATGTCAAGTTGACCCATTTTATTATCCTTAATATGTATGTTTCTTCATTCATCTCCCATTTTTCTTTCCACACCCATATAGAATCTATAAATAAACCCCAATTACCTTTTCATTAAAATTATAATAAAAAGCTAAACATTATCTTTGCATCTCCATTTTGTAATACAATTCTAAAACAAAATTCCAAATCTAAAAATATATTCCAAAATTTTCAAAAGCTACACTTTAGAATATGCATTTGAATGAATTTGATGAAAAAAACACTTACGGAACCTCCATTTAGAGTGATAGAGAATCCCGACATACATCATCAAATTAAATAGTAAAATATATTCAAAATTAAAATAATATTCTGAAATATATTTAAACAATAAATATTTTAAAATGCACATTGTGATATCCCAATTTAAATTATAATAAATAAAACGTCACATAATTATAATAAAATAGAACAATGAGAGAAGCATATCAGAATTAACCTTTTACAGTTATCTAAAATATATTGAACATGAAACTAACGTATAAAACATATGCCATAAACAAAAACACCAATTTTTAGTGATAATCGCAAAAAGGAAAACCAAACCAGAAACAAACATAGAGAGGGTAAGCTAGAAAAAAAAAATTCATATAAATAAACAAATAGATTTTAAACAGACATTTCAGTAACCATACAAGGTATGTGATAGCAAACAATAAAGACCCTCTAACTCAATTATCTGGATACATGTAAAGAGGAGATTCACTGGTTGCTGGCACTTGTGGTGGCCTCTACTGCTCTGCCGAGCAATTGCCAATGAGTTTCACCCTACCACACATAAGGTTAGTCCATGATCATCTAGGGTCATTATCATGCAAAAGACTAGTACCTCCTACTCCTCTCACCACTTGAATCAGTCTATTCTATGTGAGCTTGACTAATTCTTTAGAGTGTTAGGATGCAACCTTGCTTGAATCCTTATCTAATTACACCACCATGAGGTCTCCCTAAGAGGTTCATGGAATTATGTCTAGCTTATAACATATACATGTTCTCCCTTATGTACAACCAACCACATGTTATCTCAAAGCATTATAATATCATGCCAATGTACAACCAACCAATTCATGTTTCATTTCATACCAAGCACAATAATATCTCAGTCTCCTTATATCACATAAAATATACATGGCATTATACTTCATGCTTTAAGGTAAATCACTCAATCATGGAGACAAACAACCAAATCAGAGAAGAAAGCAGCACTAAAGCATGTCCCTTTACGTCTATGCACCCGTCTCTCTCAAGCTAGAAGTATTTGCTTAAGCGATAGAAGCCTCTCGCTTAAGCTAGGCATTCTCGCTTGGGCGAGAGCTTGAACAGTGAAGTTCTGCAAACTTGTCACCTAAGTGACCACTTGAACAGAACCTGAGTGAGTTTTCTACTACTCTCACTCAGGTGAGACTTGCTCCCTTGGGCAAGAATAACAAGTTTCTCTCCTGCTCATGCATGCAAACCATAAAATCAGTACAAAGCAACATCCAATTCATTTTCCATACAAATAGAGACCTCAAACATACATCTCAATCATGAAATGGAACCAAAACACACAATATGCTTCAAAAACATGAACAAATCTAACTTCCCTTATCTTGAAACTGAAAGCTAGCTTAGAGAGAAGAAAACTTTTAATGGAGGAAGCACCAAGACCATGAACAATTTAAAGAGCTGAAAACAGAAGCATAGGGGGACTAAAAATGAAGCCATGATAGAGATTATTGTGGAACCATAGCTTAGTAACTGAAAACATAAAGGAATAAAGGTTGGAGATTGACTTATGTGGAAGAAAGAACGCTCAGCTAGTTCGGAGGTTATCTCAAGAGCCCTAGCTTAGCTCTGCTTTAAAACTGGGAAAAAAAAGGTGAACTGTTCTTAGAAAAGAAGACAGAATGAGAATAGTGAATAGTTAAAAGGGTCCTAAGGATAACAATTAAATGACTTTGGATCCTCTAATAAAACCAAACTAAAAGTTTTTAAAATCAGAATATAGGTCTTACACATATTTTAAAAAAAATATTTTAAAATTTTAAAATATATTAAAAAATATACATTTTAAATACATTAAAAATATATATTCAAAAATTTATTTTCAAATTCAAACTAAAATATATTAAAAGATTACATTCCGGAAAGGAAAATGCGGAATGCATCTCACGCACCTTCTTCCCCCACCAAACGTGTCCTATATCCAAACCTCCTTCATCTCCTGCAATTTATGAATCCCAATTACCACTACACTACACGTTGCCATTAGAAATAAAGCGAGAAATCAAAATGGTTTTGCAGTTCAAGGAGAGACGGGGATTAGGGTAAGGAATTAAACCTAATTTTTCAATAAAAGGTATTTTGGGGATTAAGGGTTTTATGGAAACGTAGGAAAAAAATGTAGGAACAAACCGCTCCTAATATGAATGCCGAAAAGTTATTTAAAACTTCATTTATTTATTTATTTATTTATTTATTTATTATTATTATTATTATTATTATTATTATTATTATTGGAAACACATCTTCATTTGTGTGTTTGTATTTTTAAATTTTTATAAAAATTTAAGTTAAATTCAATAATATTTATTTTTTAAAATATATAATTAATTTTTAAAATAATAATTAAATAAAATAATTATTAAAAACAAAATAAATTTTTAAAATAACAGTTAAAAATAAATTATTTATAAAATAATTATTTTTTAAAATAATAAATAAAATTAAAAAAATAAAATGAGTACATAAAAGATATTTTTAAAATAATTGTTAAAAGTAATATTTTTTTAAAATAACGATTAAAAATAAATTATTTATAAAAAAGTTAATTTTTAAAATAATAATTAAAGATAAAATTAAAAAAATAAAATGTGAACAAAGAAAAGAAAATATATATATATATATATATATATATATATATATATATATATATATATATATTATATTCTTATAAATTATTATAGTTAATTATTAAAAAAATCTATTATTTTTATAAACTAAAGACAGAAAAGAAGGTAATATATACATATGGTAGATTCTTTCAACTCACATTCTAACTTAAATATATTTCTCCTTTATATTCCAATAAAATTTTTAGAAGAACATGTTTTGAATTTCAAAACTTATTCATCAAACTTGATCAACTTTTAAATTAATAAATCACCTCTTCAACTTTAAAAATATAAAAAAATGTTTTTAATGTTTAAATTAATGATATTAATTTGATTGCAATAATATTATCCAAATCACTAAATTCACATTTTTTTTTAAATTTAGAATTTGTTCATTAATATTACAAACTGAAATTAAATTTGACTATAAGTACATAAAATACAAATGCATTTTTTTCCTACTCTAAATTTTTATCATTTTTATTACATTACTTAAAGCATATTACTTTATTTTATATTTTCCCCCTATTTTTCTCTCCCATTTTCACCTGAAACTACCCATTTAAGATGAGTCACGTTTAAAAAGTTGACTTGTTTTTCATTACTCACAGTGAACCTGACCAACCAAAGGAGAAGAAAAGACCAAAATAAATTGGAGTAAAAATAAAAGAAAGTAGCTTTCATGTTAAGAATAATTAAATAATTCTAATCTTCTTACAATAACTTCTTTCCTAATATCGAAAGGGTTAATGTTTATAGGTTTAAATATTAAATATTTTTTATTTAATATTTTGTTTAAAAAAATCCATTCCAAAAGTTTATGTTCTATACTTTTGTTTTGTTGATTTCAAAACTAGTGATTTTAAATACCGAAGGCCTTGTCAACTTTTCCTTTTCAGTCATATCCATCATTTAATAATGTAGGGACAATTAATTTAAAATCACGTCAACTTACTGTCTGAAATAAGAAAAATAATATTCTATTTAGATGGATAATAAAAAATAATGGAATAGAAAAACAAAAACAGTGAAAAATAAAATTGTTTTGCTTATATAAAAAAAATGCAAATTAGATTAACATTTAATTTATAATTTACTCGTTTAATTTTTCGGTTTAGTTTATTTTTGTCTTTTTATTATTTTTTATTTAATTTAGTTCTTTAATCTTTTAAAAAGATTTAAGTTGATTATGTTTAAAAAAGTTTAATTTAAAAAAAAATTAATTAATTTCTTTATGTAAAATTTCGAATCAATTTAATCCACTTAATATTAAAACAATTTAATTTTTTTATTTAATTTGAAATTAAATTAGTTATTAATTTTAATTACAATTTATATATATATATGTTAAAAAATATTTTTATAATTTATATATAAAATCATCCATCTAAATGTATAAAATTTGAGTATTTAGGTCAAGTATAAAAAATAAAAATAAAATAATTTGAGTATTTAGGTTGAGTGATTTGATATATAAATTATGATAAATTATTTTAATATGTACATATAAGTTGTAATTAAGCTTAATTACTAATTTGTTTTCAAATTGGAGAGGATAAAATTTAATCGTTTTAAAAGATAAGATGACTAAATTAAATAAAAAATGTAAATAGAGAGACTAAAGTGAAAATTTTTAAGAAATTAAATTTTTTTAAATAATTAGATGACCAAATTGAATTTTTTTTAAAAAGCTAGAGAATTATATTGAACGCAAGAATAATAAAAGGTCTAAAATGAATCAAATCAACAAATTTAAGAACTAAATCATTAAGTAACTTAAAGTGAAATATATTTATTTACTATATTTTATGAGTAGTCCAAATTTACACTTTTTCTTGTATTCTTGTAGTGTTTGGATTACACTTAAGAAACATGAGTTTCTTTCCATGAAATGAAAAAAATCTGGTTGAATGGAAAACCATTTTCAAGTTGCTTTGAAATTAAGCAACCTTTGGATCAAATGAAACTAAAAAAAAAATGAGAATGTTAAGTAGGGCCTTAAAGGCAGTCATTAAGGTATAATTAATGATCTTTGATTTTATCATTTCTACTTTGAAAACTGAAATAATTTATTTCATTAATTAAAATAATATAAATTGATATGACAGATTTTATAAAAACAAAAATATCATTTAGAATTTTTAAAGAATATTTGTGACACAAAATAAATACTTTAGAATCTCTAAGACTTCTACTAAAATGCAAACAAAAATATCTCTCTGACACTTGAAAAGTCTCTCAGTAGAAGCTTGAAACATTTGGAAGGTACAATATTTAATTTTTGCAAAAAAAAAAATCTTTTTGAAATTTATAGTCTTTTTCAAATTCTTTTGTAATGAAGATGTTGCACTTTCATGTGAAAAAATTCCCCCCTTCTTCATGATATATTTTGTCACTCCTTCAAATTAATTTTCTTTTTTTACATTTAATTATATTTTTATTTCTAGCTATGACATCCCATTTAATAGATAAATTCTAATAAACAAAAATCACATATTATAGTAAATAGAGCATGCGACATAATATATATATATATATGGATTTATCACTACAGTTATCTCAAATTATACTAGAAAATGAATACCAAAGACACTAAACAATGTCAAAACATGTCTTAAAATGCAAAACAGTAATAAAAAGTTTTTCAAAAGAGGCTCACAACATGCCTAACTAAACAACAACATCTCCATCATCATGGTGATCACTAGGGGTCTCCATATATGCTCACACCAACATTGATGATCATTGCAAAAAGGAAGATTAAACAAGAAACAGACACAGAGAGAAAGGTTAATCTAGAGAAAAATAATTTTTAACATATATATAAATAATAAGGTTATAAGCAACATGTGATACATGTAATGAAATTGGATTCACTACTTTATCATCACTCACACATAATCCACATATTTTCTCAAAACATTATCATCTCATGTTACACACATCAAATATAGTCTCAAAGCACTTCATCATACGTGCACAACATCATACACAATACTCTTGAGAAGTAAAACAACAATCAATAAAAGAAATCAATTAATGAAACACGTCCCTGCACCAGTCTCGCTCAAACTAGAAGTCTTCGCTTAAGCGACAAAAGTTTTCTCACTTAAGCTAGACATTCTTGCATGGGCGAGAGCTCGAATAGTAAGCATTGTGAGGTTCTGCAAGTTCTCGCTGTGTGAGACCTTCTCACCTAAGTGAGATTGCTCTTCGCTCAAAGCTTAAGCTCATCGCCTAAACGACAACTCGAGATAAATCTGGGTGGGTTTTCTGCTATTCTTGCTTAGGCGGGATTACTCGCCTGGAGGGAAAAAGTAGATTTCTCCCCTGCTCGTGCATGCAAACTAGAAAAACAAAGCCAAACATATCCAGTACATTTCCATACAATCACACACATCATTCAACAATTAAAACACAGTTTAGAACCACAACCCAGTCATACATTTCGAAAGCATTTGAAAACCATAGCTTCTCTTACCTCGAAACTGAAAATGAAACTGCAAGGAGAAAACCCTAACGGAAGGAGCACCACACTCCATGAACAAAAAGAGATGAAATAAAAGAAGCACAAGGACAAGAATGAGACTCTAAAGAAGAACCCAAGATAGAACCAACACACCCAAACAAAAAAGATGAAAAACACGAAGGTTTGGTGTTCAACTTACATGGAGGAAAGGACGTTAGCTTAGAGGAGGGTTTCACAACTCTCCTCGTTCAACTTCTGCTTCAAAAAGAGGGAAAAGAAAGTGAGTTGTTTGGGTTGAGGATAAAGTGAAAAGCTGAACAGTTTCCTAAAAATGAGAACACGAGAAAATTGACCTTGGGCCTTCTAACTTAAAGTGGGCCCAAACTAGAAAATAAAAGTGAGCTTTACACTAGCAATATTAAACTTACTTATTTTATTGTTTTATTTTTTTTTAACTTTTTATAATTGTGCATCAAATAAATTATTAATTAAAGCTTAATATCACTTATGGCCATTTTTGTTCTTTAAATAAAGTAAAATTGTATTTATGATGATTAGATTAAGATTACAATTAATTATATATTTTTTTAAAATTCAAAACATATTAATTATCCTTAACCAATATCCTAAAAATCCTAAAAACAATTGTCAAACATTTGGTATCACTTTCGATATAAAATGAAAGTGGGTTTGGACTCCCAAACGTGAAACAAACACATACTAAGTTGTACATTTGTCCTACAAAATTTCAAAATAATTGAAATTAATGTACCAAAATTGCAATTGCTAATATATTATTCTATTTTTACTCACAACATAAATAATTAAGGTTTGAAGGCTTGCAATAGTTGAAGGAATTGAATTAAAATGACATGTAAACAGAAATAATTAACAAGTAACATAAATAAATACTTGTGAGCGTGTTTAATATGAATATTTCGAAAGAGGTTTATATTTATTGGAGTTAAGATAATTAGATCAATACATCTATGAAATATATAAGGTAAATTTAGTTTTCATACGAATCAGGTGTTAGAAAATATAATAAAAAATAAATAATAATAATTATAAGAAAAAGATAATATATTAAATGAAAGAATAGAAATAGTTTGGGTTGAAACACACATAGTGTTATCCTTAAAGATAAAACCCTCTTACTGCACAGGAAAAAAATTTAATTATATGCACTTCTCTTCCAATATACAACAACCCGTCATATCAATTGAGTACAACAAATAATTTTTGAACCTTATGAATATCAATATCTTAAAAGACGATATGAAGCAAAAAACTAAAGATACTTTTCATGTGAGTTGATGTATTTATTGTGTATTTTTTTTCATAAACATAAGTGATATTTATAGGTAGAACAGAAAATAAATATAATAAAGTTAGAAATTGTTTAATGATAAATAACGTTATTTTATAATGATATTTTGATTCATTTTTTATCTACTTTTAATCTATCACTCTAATCACTCTTTAATTATTTATTTTGATGATTTTTTTAATAGTATGATGTAATGATTTAAGAATAATTGGAGTGGTGAATTAAAAATGAATAAAAAACGGTAAAAATATTATTATTCAAGAAGTATACACAATTATATTGTTGGCTTAAAATGCTACTTTTTACATTACTTTGTCAAACATACATTTATGGGTAAGACCAATCTCCTGACCAATCTTGAATCCATTTGCATTAAATTTGTTCACTTATATAACAAGGACAATGTCTTGGTATTAGAAACATGAAGTTATTTATTGGAATTTATATTCCGCCAAATTTCTTGTTACATGTGAACTATACCTTAACTATGGTATATATTACCCACGGTTTTGTGCCTCCACCTCAGTATTTTAATGAACATAACACCTTTTTTTAAGTTCACTTGAGGTTTCAATTCATATGTATACATTTCTTTTAAAGATTTCTGTTCACTTGAGGTTTCAATTCATATGTATACATTTTTAAGTTCACTTTTTATGCCATTTTTTTTAAGTTTTCCAAAATAAATATTAATTAGGATGACTTTTTGTTTTTTAATACTTTCTTTCTTGCACCATTGTGAATTGCGTTTGACCTTAATTTGACTGTGCAAGTCACTTTAAAATACAAAAAGTGTTGTTTTTGTTAACTCAATTTATAATGTGATTATATTTAAACTAGGTTTAGAAACTTAAATATAAGTTTACACACACTCAAATTTTATTATTTTTATTCGGTTTTTACAAAAATAAGATTTTGGATTACTTTTTCAAATAAATTCATATTAGGTATCATTACGATGTTTGATATCTCAAATATACTCACATTCTAAAAGTTCATTAATTATTTGTCATTATATGAAATTTTATTAAAATAAAAAAAAAAATGAATACAAAAGGGAGCTACCAAACTCATGATAAAAAAATACACTTCATGAAAAATATAATTATGAAAAAAAATATATAAATACATTAAGGCAAAACATTAAATCACTTGTACTATTCTATCACTAGCACAAAAAGAGGTTTTTACGTCTATTATTTTTGTCCTTTTATGTCTGTTTTGGATTATACGTAAATTGAAGAGACGTAAATTTACGTATGTTAAAATAACATTACATCTGGTGTTAACCAACAAACATAAATTCTTCACATAATTAAAAAAAAAAAAGTTGCACATCCACCATAGCCACCATCATCTTCCTCCTTCCTGTCACACGCAACAATGAATAACCACTACATAACAATGTCGAAGATGTCACATATCGTAAGCCATAATAATGAAAACCACCACAAACGCGAGGAGTGAGTGTAGATCTCTAGCTTCCACGCACTTCGCATTGCAACCACTAATTTTTCAAAATGTTACATCCGTAAATAAAGCCACTTTATCCTTTGTAGTTTAAACATTGAAAAAATTTAGCACAAAAAAGTTAAAAAGAATAATACTCACATGCTCCTTAGATTTAAATTCACCTATATACACTAACTTTTTAATTTAAAAAACAATAAAAATAAAAGTAATTGAAACTTGAAATCCTCCGTGGTTTGTCTTTCTCCAAAATGATTTTTAATGTACTTGGTAAAAATTTCAAATTAATATTAAAGGGATAAACAAAATTACCTAACATTATTATTATTTTTTTAAAATTTTAAGATAAGTAAAAACAAATGCCTACCTTCTCTTCCAATATCATTCATACACATTCTCTTACGTAAACTTGCACTAACATAAGCAAACTAAAGACAAAGCCTTCAATTATAAATATCCTCCACAAAGATTTTGCCCTTAACCAAAATGAAATTGCGAAGCTCATGGCCGAAGGAACCGATGTTGTTTGGATCCTCTACAACTTCATCCTCCTTAGCGACGTCATTTCCAATGACACCATGTGCAAAGGTCACGTCGATTTCTCCACTAAGAAAAACACAACATATGTCACGTGTCAAGACTATCATAAAGACTCATCCACCCTCCGCCTCCACAACCACAACCTCCACTGCAACCGACACGTTGTTGTCGGCTCCTTCCACACCCTTTCTCTCAAACCAAACAAACCCTTCCTTTTCCAATAAAATCTCTGGTAAAACGACATCATCCAAACCCTCAACAAAACCTCCCAAAAAGAATGTTCCAAATCAAATTCCACTTTCATTCCTAACCTTGTCGTCGTTCTTTTCCACCTGCACCACATCGAGATCCACTTTGTCGTGTAAGGATCCACCACACATTGCGTATGGGGAACACCAACAATAAACAAATGTGCAATGTGTGAGGAATTTTAATATAACATTTTAGTGTTAGGGGATTATTTACCTCTTCAATATGAAACAACAGAGGAAGACAACAAGAATGGAAGACACAAGAATGCAAAACGCAATAATGGAAGATGGAAAATGCTTAAGAGTGGAAGATGCAAAAAGGAGATGTGAACTAGAGAGAAAACATGAGTGTCAAATAAAAAGGATTCAAACATATTATGTCTGGTATCAAATTATTAGATATGATAAATATTTACTATGAAAAGTTTTTCAATAAATTATCAGATATCTAGGGAATGACTGACCTCAACATGCTTATTTTGCTTCCGACATTATAAAGATTTGTCATAAAATGACGAGTTTCATTAAATATTTGTCATGAGCCAAGGTGATTTGCTAGGATTTGGACTAAGCAAGGAGTCAAGCCAACATTTGGGCCGAACAAAAAGGGAGGGGTCGACTTAAACATAGTTACTTTGGAGCGCGACTCGGTGAAGACTTATCATAAAGTAACAAGGTTGATTGAAGATCTAACATGGGTTGAGGTGTCCTTTTAGGATATGGGCCGAGCTATTGCAAAAAGAAGATGGACTAAAAAGCTAGTATGAATTTCATAAATAGATTATTTGTGGACTAAGTAAGTAGAGGACGACCTTTAGCCAGACCATAAGACTAGCTTTAACTTAGCTACAAGGTACACCCTAACTTAGCTATGAGAATGACTAAAGTGGAGTTGAAAGATGAACATGGATAAGGCTTAAGGTGGGCCTAGCCTCATAACTCACCTACAAGCCCAATTTGTTCAAGGAAGTTTTAGGCTGACCTTTAAAGGGATGAGTCAAAGGAGGCAGGATACATACTGAGTTTATTGGCAAATAATTAGGATATGGTTATTAGATATTTTTTGTAACGGGAAGATTCTCGATTTAAGGAGGAGGAGTGAAGATTATGTATGACTTTTCTTTTTCTATAAATAAAACACTCATTTCTCTGGATCAAGGAACGAAACTATTTTGACGTTAATTTTATCTCTTTTATTTTAGGTCAATATAATTATTCATATTTGTCTTATGTAAAAAATATCTGATACCCGATTTTTTTCCGAACAAGAACATTATATAATTATTTTATAACCATTCACTTAATAATATCAATAATAATAGTTTAATCATAATTCAATTAAATGTTGAAGTTGATATGATCATATTTGATTATAAAGATATTGGTTATGAATAATTTAATATTATTTTCAGCTTTCACATTGCGTAGCCAATTGATAGAATATTGAATAATTATAGTAACTCGTTTATCAAATTTGAATGTGTGGAATATACACTATTTTCGAAGAGAACCGCACAGTAACCGATGAAAGAAGCCAAAAAAAAATTACAAAAATTCTTTTACAATTTAAAATTACTTTATATAATTTATTTTTACATAAAATGTTATGTACGTAGCATATTAATTGTTTATGACTTTTAGAAATATTTTGAAAACTATTATGGAAATATATTTTTACATATTTATTCATAAATTATTAGTGACAGTTGAAATAGCACTCCTTTTGTACTAGAAGTGTTTAGGACAAGACCTAACAATTCCTGTTACCACGTGGATTGTGTTTCCTCGAACCTTCCATTGGATTGCATTTGCATCTAATTCTCCAACAAGATCCCAATGCCTTTTTTTTTCATCAAATAATAATAATAATAATAATAATAATAATAATTATTATTATTATTATTATTATTATTATTATTATTATTGCTATTATTCTTATTTTACGGTTTTGAATGTGTCAATTAATAATTCGTAAGATAACAAAAGAAAAACATAGTTTTTAGGGTATCCCACCGACAAAAACATGTCCTCATTATGTGGATTTTTTTTGTCTGAGATATCTTCATTTACGTTTTTATTTTCATGTTCTATCATCTTCAAATGTTCAGTTTTTTCTTTGAAAAAGAAAAAATCAACCCTCATTTTCATAATTTGTATTTATTTATACCTATAACCACATGTGCCCTTACTTCAATTTATTTATCTGACCAATAATCAGTCCTCGTGTTTCATGGAAATGTTATATTATTCTTCCACCCTTTTACTATTGGTAATAATATTACATTGATATTAATGGATTATTTTACACATATAGATGGTCTATTTAGCACGTACTCTATTTATATACTGGGCATGTGTACACGTTAGTTAAATATACGTGATATTATATTAGTATTAGTTAAATATACGTGATATTATATTAGTAGGTAATGATAATGTAATGATATTAGATTAATATATAAAATAAAATTATATATATTTATTAAAAATAAAGTGAAATATATCAGAAAAGATGAAAGAATAATCGTTGATAAACAAAAAAAAAGAGAAAAGTAGAGATAGACGATTTTATAAAAAAAATTGTAAAAGTAACGGTCAATTTTCAATAATTTAATAAATAATTATATTTTAAAGGGTAAAATTGGTATTTTGGAATGTAGACACAAAAGAGAGAATCCTCTTTATATTGTGTTCCCAGTATTTAATTTTCAAGAAATTTAAGTTAAGATCAATAACAAATATATAATTAATTTTTAAAATAGTTGTTAAATGTAAAATTAAAAAAAATAAGATATGTACAATTTTTTTTAAATAATGGTTTAAAACACATTAATTGATATTTGTCTCCTAATATTACAAGAAAATAAAAATTTAGCATCTCAAGTCAACATAAATATTCCCGTTAATAATAATATCATCATATGCCAATGACTTTAAAGTTATAAATATTGATTTATTGGTATCAATTTTTAGAATCAATTTTAAGTAAAGTCATTGATTAAACTTTTATTAATTTGTTATTGACTTTTTAATTAAAATGTTTAATGATGATTAACTCAATGTTAATGGATTTTTATTTTGAAATTTATTTAATTTAATTCTTTTTTATGACGTTTCTATTTTTAGTAATAGAATACAGCAATCAAGAATAAAAAAATTATAAAAGATAAAAGAGAGTAAAAAAAATTAGTATAACGAACAAGATGAGGAGATGAATGTAAATGAAAATATCAATATCAATGAAGAAGATAAGTGTACAAAGAAAATGAATGTGAATGAAGGAAATAAATATGAATGAAAGAAATGTATGTGAAAAAAGGAGATGAATATAGTTGAATCGGATGGATAAAAAAAAATTTATACAAAAGTGAGAGAAATAAATTGTGAGCAAAAGATATTTTCCCATCTTTAAATATGGATGGGTCTTTTGGATTAAAAAAAATATATTGTTGTTATTCATTAATTGTCATGAAAGCGCATTGATTAATAAGATATAAATTAACTTCAACTTAATAGTAACTTAAATAAATATTTAAAGATATATTATATAATGGTAAGCTTAATTGGAGCTAACTTAAATAATAAAATAAATAATATTAGTCTCGATATATATAGTAAATGCTAACTTAAATAAATATAATATTAAAAATTAATAAGATTAATGGTAACTTAAATAAATATAAGGTTTAATTAGTTGGATGGTACTCAGTTTTGTTCGGATGAGTCAGTTTGATACCTGTTTTAAATAAATATCAATTGAGTCTCAACTTTTGAAAATATGCCTTAATTAGGTTCATTTTAGAAAAAAAAATATTAACGCCATTAATGATATTGATATTTAAAATAACTTACAAAATTAAGTATTAATATTTATATTAAAATTTGGTGGTAAAAGTCATGAATAAATATAAGGTTTAATTAGTCTGAAAGGACCTAATTGAGACATTTTTACAAACGTTAGAACTTGATTGACACATTTTTAAAAATGGGTGTCAAACTGACATATCTAAACCAAAGTGGGTACCATCAAACTAATTAAACATAAATATAAATAAGCTTAATTACCTTTTTCGTCATCATTTTCGTAGTGTTTGTTGCGGATGATCCTCATTTTGACAGAATGTTTAAAATGGTCCCCATTTGTACTGAATGTTTAAAATGATCATCATTTTCGCAATTCGTGTTTTATTTGGTCATTTTCTGTAACGCCGTTTAAATCAGTAACAAAATACTGTATAGGTGACACCGTATAAGTGGGTTTAGGGTTTTCTCGGTTGTGTTTGCTCGTGGGTTAGGGTTTTCATAATTATATTTTGGGGTTTGTTTGTACTTTGATTGTTGTGATGTTTTGCATGGTTTATAAATTATCACACTTGTACAATACATGTAACACACTCCAATGCAACGTAATACAAACAGTGCTACCTGTACAGTGCTCTGTTACTGATTTAAACGGCGTCACAGTAAATGACCAAATAAAACACGAATTGCGAAAAGGAGGACCATTTTAAACATTCGGTACAAATAGGGACTATTTAAAACATTCTGTCAAAATGAGGACCATTCACAAAAACACTACAAAGATGGAAAAAAAAAAGGTATTTAATCCATATAAATACTAAAAGTTAATGAAATTAATGCCAATCTTATTTATTTTGAATATTTATGTTAGTTAGTATCAATTAAGTTGTTGGTAATCTGGCATAAATATTTTAATTTATATTAAAAAATGTTAAACATAGTTATCATCACCTTAGAATTGAATATGCTAATTATATTAGTATCCAACATTAAACGAATTTATAGCGTCATCGGCTAGTCGATGCTAATCTAATACTAACATAAATATTTATTTATTAAAAAAAGTTAAAGTCAATTAGTGTTGATTTAAAGTTGTCTGAACTAACTCTTGACGGTTAAATCATTTAAGAATAATTTTACGTTTTTATCTTTTTTTTTTAAAAAAAGTTTAATTAATCATTTAGTTTCAATTTTGGTTAAAAACTTTCAAGTAATTAAGTCTCCTTTTTTGTTTTTTTCTTTCAATTAAGTTCAATTTTTTTTAAAAAAAAATTGATTCAATTAGGTCACTTTAGTTTGTAGTTTTTCTAATAATTTTTTAATTTATTTTGCCAAAAAATTTTGTTGTCTAAGTATCAAGTATGTGGCATGTTTGTAATGTCACGTGGTAGGACAATGCGTGTTTGTAACAACCTAAAATTTTTACACAACATTCAATAATTCTTAATTATCATATGAGCTCTGTAGCATAATAAGGTATTTCAAAACATTTACATATATCAATGTCAAGCAATAAGAATCCTAATCCTAACTATTATTTTTCCCCTTTAAACCATATTATTAGAAAACACAACAAAAACAATGCATATTAGATAAAGAGGACAAACAAAAGATACACACCAATTAAAATGTTCAAAATTAAGACAAAAATCATCTTAGATTTAGTCATGAGTATGCAATCTCATCACTAACTTTAGATTCTTTCTCTCTCAACCAAATAAGCTAAATTGGACTTAGACAATTATACACACTACAAAAACACAACAAACTCACAACCAATCCTAAGATTGAGTTGTCCTAAATTCTTACACATTAATCGCTACAACAAACACATAACCAATGTAATAAAAACAAATATAACACCCCACCTCCAATAGTTCACCTAAGGTTCAAATTTCTCTGATATTAAAATGTAACAACTTAAAATTTCTACATAATATTTTGTAATTCTTAAATATCATATGGTCTTTGAAGCATTATTGATAAGACATTTCAAAATAATTTCACATTTATAGTTCTTATACTATATAATGAGATACTTAAAAATACATTTAAAATGAACTCACGATTACTTCAAAATATAAAATAGGGAACTTAATATAATTTTTTAAAACTACAACCCATCATTCCTATAATATTCGTATTCTATTTCCTTATCCCAGTTCTAGTGTCACTATCACCATTAGTTCCTATATATGCTCAATATAGAGTATACAATCATTGCAAAAGAAAAGAAAACAAGAGAACACACAAAATATAAGGGTAAGCTAATTTTTACAAGCATAAATCTCAATCTAAATATATTATATCTTTTTATAAAGGTATATAATTAAATATTTGAAATATATAAAATATCAAAGAAGAGACCAAGGATCAAACAAAAAACTACCATAACACATTTAGATTCTTGCTTCCAGAAGACTAGTGTATTGAATGGACTTGTGAAACTTTACACTTATCATATTGTCCCTCTTCTTTCCTTCTCAACAATAATAACTCAAGTGGAACAATCATATAAGTCATCCAGTACTAACAGGTTAACTTCACTAGCTCCTTAAGTATGATCCTCTTTCATATCATATTATATGTGCTGTGAAGTCTCCTTCGACTCTCACCACCTAGTTATCATATTCTCTATGAGTCAGGTACTAGTAGAGTCAGGATAGTCCCACATCACAAGTTCCCTTCAATACACTTAAACTCATCCTAGATTAACATTTTTCCCTTGGAAATAACAAATTTGACCATCCAACACTAAAACATTCACACCTACTCACACATTGTTAAACAAATGGAAGACAATCATAATTATACCAATCAATTGTTTAAGTATACTTTCAACCCGTTTAAAACCATAACCATTCCATAACATTGGTAATCCACATCAAAATTTTGAAATTTTAAATATACTTCTTATTGAACAATCACATACTTGCTCACTTAGCGAGTTACTAATGGGGATGTACTCACTTAGCGATTAAGTTAGTCGCCTAAAGAGTCAAGCTCTGGAACCAAAAGCATACAAATCCACCCAAAAAAGTTAGACTAGCTCAACAACCAAACCTTTCATTCCTCTAAGCCATTTTCGAAAATACTTTTTCATTACAAGAAAATCTCAATTAAAAACCAATTTTAGAAACCAAACATAGTTATTCACTATAGTGCCTAATTTAGATACCAATTTACAAAATTAAATATTAAATATTATTGATTATTAAAATAGTCATTATTATAAATAAAAAAATATAATTAGTCACTAAATTAGTTACTAATTAATTAGAGACCAATTTAGAAACTAAGTCATTTTGATAGTCAAAACTAGGTAACTAATTTTTAGTTACCAATTTTCTTTGGTAGCCAAAATCATGGTAGCTAATTTTAAATATTAATTTAGTGACCAATTATAATTTCTTATTTATAATAGTGACTATTTTAGTAACCAATAATATTTAGTTTGGTAAATTAGTATATAAATTGATCATTATAGTTATTAATAATTATTGGTCACTATTTTAAAGTTTTCTTGTAGTGTTTGTTCAACAACATTTGTGCTCGCCGATGCAGACCCTATGAGCTTATTTAAATAAACTCATTCAACGATCCTAACTCGTCCATATAACTTTCACTAGATGATGATTTGACCACTAACCTCATAAAAATGTCAAATGAACCGACCCATTTGTTACACGTTCTTGGTTCATAAAAACATAAAATGATGTAATTACACCAATAAAACCTAATTAGAAACCTTACATTTTCTACTATAAAAAGAAAGAAAGAAAAAACAATAGAATATAAAAAATAGTTAATGTTATACGATTTCTTTATGGTGGTGCTAGAAAAGCATTTAATGTTGTACGATAATATGTAATTCAAACATTTTCATCATAGCTAGTGGTAAAGTTACAGCGGAAAATTGATGAGCAGTAACTTATTTGATTCAGTTGACGTAAAAAATGTCTGTTTCAGAATACCATAATTCATGATTAAAAAATTACCTCAATTTGTGAAACGTTGACTTGTTTGTTATAAAATTGAGAGAAAGAAAAATATATTATTCCAAGGAAAAACACGACAAACTTCAGAGTTCTGAAGAATTTTTGGTTAGATATAGAAAACATATAAACAATTAGTAACAATAAATAGACACTCAATGACATATTATCACGAGTGAAACAAAAGGTGAAATGGGTTGGTAAAAGTGAGAGGTAAAAAGAAAAGTGAAGAATAAAATAAATAAATAAATAATAAATACACACAAAATAAAAATTATGAAGAAAAAATGGATTTTAACACTTTATTCAATTCCAACGGGTACTGTTTTGTCGGCAGAAAAAAAAATGAATAGTATAATTTCTTCTATTCGTCCTATTTAAATTGGAATATTAATTGTTTTTACATTAAAAATTTAAATACAACTATTTTCTTTAATGTAGTATCATATGTTGTAAAGTAAGATACTATTGTAATTACTAAATTTGACTTGTGACACTTGCAAAGGGGAATTTTAGAAAAAAGTTATATTTAACATTTAACTTTTGCCTTTAACAATGCTTCTTCTTGAAATGACAACTCCTACAAAGTGAAACGAATTTAGATTACCTGCAGTTATAATAAGAACTTTATGGATATTCAAAGTTTATATTTAATGGTTGAGCCCTTTTAATTTTTTGTTGTATCTATATTATATTATTGGAATGCCATTTATCATAAATATCTTTAAAGTCATCATATTATGTAAATTTACATGATTTCATTTAATTTAATACAAATATTCATTTTATTTTAAATAATAAATAAAAAATATGTAAAATTTATTCAGTTACATATTTATAATTAACTAAACTATTGTTGTCTATTTTTATATTATCATCATTACAATACATTACTAGTGCAACATTCAAAATAACTATTTCTCGATCATTTCAAAGTAGTCTTATTTTATCCTTACCATCCTTTTTTTAACCCCTCTCAATTTACTCTATTTTAAAACTAAATTAAATAATTTAAGTTACATTATATTGTAATTTATTTTATATTATAAATATAAGTATAATTTATATGTTTAAAGATGTTTTCTGATTATTAATTTATTATATTAAAAATATATTTATATATTATAAATGTAACTACATAAAAAAATATTTATCTTGTATAATATATAAGGTAAAATACTAGAGTGAATAACTAAATAACTATCAAATTATGTTATTATACACCAATATAATAATGAATTTATGAAGCATTTCCAAATGAATTAATTTAATTTTTTTCTCATTTAACTTAACCTAACATTGTGGGGGACTATTAAGAATTAAATAGGACTAGGGTTGTGTGACTTTTGTTCTTGGTTCTTTAAAAGTTATTGATTTGAGTTTGGTGTTGTTCTGTTCTGTGTGTCCCATGCAGTTTCATAGCATTCAATGTTCTGTTCCCCAGATCAATCATACTACTGCTATGTACTCTTTATTTTCAACCATGGAATCATCCATTAACAATTCAACATTTTATTTTATTTTATTTTATTTTTCCATTCTTCAAATTCTAATTTAGATTTAGTTCAACTCAATATAACTCATCTGATTTAGTAAGTTTATTGTACTGCAAACAGAAAAAATGATATGTAGTAAATAAATATAAAACAGTTTATTTAAGCTATTAAAACAAATGAAGTTTCCTAGTTTAAACCTAAGACACAACATTATGGTTTCCCACTACACTATATGACAAACTAGTACAATGAAAAAAAAAATATTCTCATTTAGAGTGTGGTGAGACTTTAATTGAGAGAATTCCAATCTCTTTCATAGTTAAAGATATCTCATATTTATATGAATTTTTTTACTAAAATTCATTAACTATCTTAATCTTAAATAATAAAAAACATATTTAAGAAACATAGAATTTGAGATATCAGAAGAATAGATTCTGTTGAATAAAATATTTAATATTATTTTGTGAGTTCCTAAGTTCTCAGTAATAAAATGTCTTTTCCTAAATTTATAACCATGTCGTCACTAATTTATTTTTCCTCCAAAACATTCTTCTACTCTAATTTACTATATAATATTGTTTTAGTCATTTAACTCGTAGTAAAAATTATAATTAGTTTTTTTTTTTAAAAAAAATAATTTAATTTTTCAACTTTACACATTTTAATCAAATTTTATTAAATTTTTAAAATTTTTTGAACATATTTTATGATTGAAGTAGAAATGTATTAAAAAATTTAAATGTTATTATGAAACAATTTTAAAAAGTCAAATAAATTTAATAAAATTTGGTTAAAAAAATTAAATTTACATATTCATAAAGTTAGGAAATTAAATTATGTCAAAGTTTCAAAAATATAGACTAATTCTAAATTTAACTAAAAATTAATACATTAAAAACATATTTAATCTATTCTTAATCATAAATTGTTTAACGTCATTATATATTTATTCATAAAATATAAAAATAAAATTCATACAAAATTTACAGGACGAACAAAATCTAATTTTACTTAAAAGTTGAAAAATTAAAAACATAATTAATTCATAAATTAAAAAATAATAAAATTGCGTGTATATAAAATTAAGTTGGATAATTCATACATTTTTCTTTTGATATTTACTTAATAATAATAATAAATTATACAAGTAGTTATGATGATTTTTCATAATACAAAATCCTATTCAATACGTAGTTTTGTCCTTTAAAAAAATATAGTGAATAATGTTTTTTGAATTTTCAACGAAACATCAATTTTCTATTTTGTTTTTTTCCTAAAATAATGCTCATTATGTTTCAATAAAAATAATTCATTTAAGGAAAGAATGAAGCTATTTGAATAAAATTATTCAATACATGAGATAAATGCGACGGAAGAAACATGTGTGTGGCAAGTAGAAAACATATAAAATGAGAATTTTTCTTATTATGAAGAAGGTAAATCATAACAAATTTACGACTACATAACAAAAAAAGAAAAAAAAATCAAGCGTACGCGTACCTATCTTTTAAATACAGTATTATAATCTGTGGTTTTAATTTTCCATAATATAAAGAATCCTTGTTTATTATACAAAATTTGATATACAAATTAAAATATATGATTAATTAAACATCTTAAATAATTAAAAACTATTCAAATATATTGTATTATATTAATAAAAATATTTACGTCATTAAATTTATAAATATTACACCGTAAGAAAAAGAAGCATATAAATTGTTCATAAATAATCTTAATTGCAATTTTTGTTTCTTTCATATAACTTCATTATATCCATTTAATATACACAGCTACGAAATAGTTTCACCAATTAAAATATATAAATTAAACAAAAAATTTCGTATATTTTCTAAAATTTAAAAACTAAAACGTGAAAAAAATATAGAAAGAGTAATGTCATGTCACAGATACAAAATTAAAGAGAGAGAATTCTAATTCAGCCTAAATCATATTGCAGCATTTTTAATTTGAAAAAAAAAATCGATATTTAAATTTGAAAAGAAAACTAGAAAAATTCACCATAATTATAAAAGTAAAAAGCTAAACCTATTACCTAACCAAATTTGTCATCATTGATAGCTATCATCTCATTATCTAATTCTTTTATAACTCTGGTTTGTATTCTAATAGCATCAATCATGAATCAAACAATATTTTAAGATGTTCATTATAAAAATGAGAGAGAATTAGTGAGTAGGAGAGATAAAAGAGAGAAAGAAGAAGAAAGAGGAGGAGTGTGAGAGAGTTCATCAAAATCAAAATGACCCAACACTCTCACCATTTTCAAGCATTAGAAGAAGCAGAAGCAGAAACAGCAATGCAGAGATAGCACAACAACATCATCGTCGTCGTCATCATCATCATCATCAAACACAACAATGACAGTTACAAAACCGAACATGAACAACAAAAACAACAGCAACAACAGCAGTAGCATAGGTATGGGTATGCTTCTGGTGCTGTTCTCCCAAGACAACAAATCCAGCATCACCGACAAACCCAAACTCACTCTGCTTTCCCCTTCCAAATCCCTCTTATCAAAAGCACAATCCACCATCTCCATTTGCCTCCTTCTCTTCTTCACCACGCTCCTCCTCTTCACTCTCTCCACCTTCCCCAGCACTTCCCTCTCAACAAAACCCACTTCACACACCCTTTCACGCACCCCTCACACACCCTTCGCGCTCCAACGCATGGGCACGCTCCACCGAAGAGGCACCAAATCCATGTCCGACCTTCTCATCGCCCACGTCCCCGACGACACTCCGCTCGACGACTTCCGCCTCTTCCTCCGCCTCCTCCACCGCTCCTACCTCACCGCCTCCTCCGACGTCGTTTTCCTCTTCCCCTCCCCTTCCTCATCCTCCAAATTCACCCCCATTATCTCCCAAGAGAACAACGCCTTCTCCACGCTGCTTCATCTCCACGCGCGCCTCAACTCCACGCGCTGGCGCCACCACCCCAACTCCTCATTCCACCCTAATCGCTTCCGACAGCATCAGCAGCAGCAGCAGCAAAAGGAACTCCTTTGGGGTCCCAAGACAAAAACCAACTTAACCGCTTCCTCACTCGGTTACGGTTACGGATCGGTCCTCAGTTTCCACGCCTCCGAGCTTGACCCGGAGAACTCGCTCGCCGGCTTCCTCGACCGCGTGCCTCTCTCTCTCCGCCGCTGGGCCTGCTACCCCATGCTCCTCGGCCGCGTCAGACGCTCCTTCAAACACGTGATCCTCGCCGACGTCAAAACCCTCTTGATTCTCAAAGACCCACTCGCCCGACTCAGAAATCCCAGCCCGGACTCCGTCCATGTGTTCTCCAAACAGGAAAAACACGGCAAGAGAACGCAGCGTGTTGTTTTCTCCTCCGTTATAATAGGCGGCGCTCGCGGCGTGCGGCGGCTCTCCGGCGCCATGGCTGTGGAGATAGTCCGCGCTGCCACGCAGCACCGGAAGAGGAAAAACCCCGTTACCGAGTCCGCCATACTGAGTCAACTCGTCGGCGGGAGCGGGTTCGTTTTGAAGAATAAGAATGTTGATTTGGTCGCTTCGCCGGAGTCCATCCCCGAGGCTGGTGGGTCTTCCCCGACGTCGTTTTGGGACTTTCCGATGGTCCTACGCGGTGTGAGTAATCACGACCTTAATTATGTCATCAGGAGGCAAATGTGTTCGTCTGTGTTGGATTCTTCTGTCTATAGAGATTGTTAATTACAACAGTTTAGGATAAAAATAATAAAATTAATAATGGTAAGAAAGAATAATAACACACCAAGGGATAATTAATAAGGAGATTTATGCTGCTATTTTTTATTTATCGCATTAGTCTGACCAATTTTGTTACTACTTCTGTGTATACACCCATTCATCTTGAAATTACATTTTTTGTATTCTTCTTCAATGGGAAAGTCATGGGCCAGTGTGTCCAAACCAGTGGAGCTGACAGAAGATACGACCATGCAACAGACTCATATTTGTATAATGATATTTGTTTAGGATCTTGTTGAATCAGAGCATGTTGAATCATTTTTTTCTGTCTATAACCATTTAAATATTTGATTTTGTAATCTTTTGTTAGCAGTTATTTGGACACAAGGTTTTGTAATCTACTTCAAAAAGTATAGTGTTGGGTTTTCATAACTTCAACTCAGAGCATTCTGCGCAGAGAGTTTCATGCTCTCACCAAACTAACAGGTTATAGAAAAATCAGTGCTTTTAGCGAAACTGAAACTGAAACTGCTTTTGACTTGCGTTAAAGATTGGTGGGTAGATGGGAAGAAGAAAGTGCAATGTAAAATGAAAATATGAATGCAAGTTGTTTGAGATGGTGAGAGCGAAGAACAGTGGGGATCTGTGTAATGAATTGATGAGTGCATGTGGTTGATGTCTTTTTGGCTCCAGCAGTGAACGCGTTGGCAATTAATGTAAAATATATAAACAAAATTTTGAAAGTTGCAGCTTCTAAAAGCAGAAAGAGCAGGGAAAAACGTGCTTATTACGCTGTTGTGTCTGTCTTTTGCTTTGTTATCTAAACGAGGCCTTGTACTTGGAGCTGCCAAAAAGCAGTTATTTTGGGCTTAGTTTAATCGACAACGTGATTAATTTCTGCAATGTTTAGTTAATTGGGAAATGGAGGATTTGGAAGATTGAAGGGATTGCATATGTTGACTTTGCACCATTTATGGTAGCTTGTAAATAAGGCTACTACTGTGTAGTGCCATTTACTTTTTAATTAGGGTTACTGTGCTGTGATGAATGCCAGAAGCACACCAGAAAAGGATGCTTTCCATGTTTACCATTGTTCTTCAACAAAAGTGTCTTCTTTGTGCAGTTTTCAGAGTTCCAAATTACTAATTGGAAAATGATTTTTGGAATATTAAATTTTGACAACTTTCTTTTATAATATGAGTTGTCATTTTCTAAGTGGTTTTTGAATATTGAAAATGAGAAAAATAGAAAATCACTTAAAAAATGACACATAAGATTATAAGAGAAAGTTGTCAAAATTTAGTAGTCAAATATCGTTGTCCTTACTAATATTTCATCAGAATATGCTTCTTCCTTCCCACACTTTTCAACACTAATCAATATAACTCACTTAATATAACTCACTTAATGAACAAATAATTACTTTATATTTTTCTTAGCTTAATAAATGTTTTTGTCTCCTTTGAAGGGTTTATTCAATGTAATTCTTCGATTTTTGTTTTGTTTTAAATTTAGTTTTTATTTTATTTAAGAGATATGATGTTAAATAAACATTTTGATCTTAAATATTTAGAAAAAAAAACTTTACTTTTTCTTTTCCTCTAAAAGTTTAGTTGATGACTGGTCAACTTCAACAACCAGAACATAAGTGGATAAATTTGGCATATCACGGATTCTCTAACTATTTGTTATTGTTACTTAGTTTTTTCTAGAAAAAATGTTACTTGAATAACCTTGATAAATTTGTTAATTTTATTACAAACTTGGCTAGGTTTTGAAATTTGGATGTTTAGGAAAAGCTCCACCACGAGTTCCTTTCCGCGGAGAAAACCACTTAGTCACCGACACCAATAATTGACTGCTTGTTACGTTAAGGATGATGTGTAAAACAAAATTTAAAGTATTTTAGATTACATGCACGAAAGTTACAAATTCACGTGAAACATTTTATACGTGTCAATTTCTAGGTTTAACTGTAAGTTTTGTTCATTAAATATTTCTCCCTGTTTTCTTTTCTTACACTGTTTTTTATTATTTTACTTCTTAATTCTGTGGAAAGAGACGTGAGAGATTTTTAAATCTTCAGCTTTCAGCGATCCGATACGTAATGTAAAAAATAAAATAATAATGAACAAGTGTCTGTATAAGACATCAGTAAAAAAAATTAGATCACGTCACATGTTTTTCATCTATATTTCAACGTAAAATATTATAGAAAGGTACTAAAAGATTAAAAGACAACATTTGTTTGGTATGTTAAAGATGAAAATTTGCATAGGAGTTATGGAGCAACATACATTGGTCCCCCAGTGAAGTTTTTCTTGTAATGGTTTACTTTGTGCATCACACATTTGTTTAGGTGTCTTTTTCCTAAGGACAAAGCCAGTGTTATATGTACCACAACAAGGAAGATAAGGTCTTAATGTTGTTGACAGAAGAACCGTGCATATGGGTTGAACATATTTAGGGAGTGTCCTAAAGAACCTGTTATATCATCAAAACATCAAACTTCGTTGGGATCTAATATAGTTATTATATTCCAACACACTCTATTCACGTCGAGGTATATTAATATATATATATATATATATATATATATATATATATATATATATATATATATATATATAAGAAATATAAATCTCGCTAAGATATGACTTTTAAACAATGACTTGGATATCATGATAAGAAATCAACTTTAAACCTAACTCAACTTCATAAAACCGACTTATAAGATGAAGTTTGTATGTGAAACTTCTAACATATTATACGAAAAATTTTAATTATTTGCCATTTTTTTTTAATTTTCACATTCTATATACTTTTGTATTATAAATAAAATTTGAGTAAATGTTTTTTATACAAGTCTTTCCATATTAGTAACTACACTAAACACACACATATTACCCCTCCATAAATATTGTTGTCTTGTACATTTAGGTGTATGTTATTAAAAGTTTAATTATAGTCCTTTGTTAGGGATTATTGTGACGGTACAAATAGGTCAAGTTCTTTTTCTATATTTTTTTCATTTCTTTAGTTTAGGGAATGAATTAATTTTCATGTTTATATCAATATATTATAATGAATATAGGGATTTCACATCATTATTTAATTATATATAATATTTTTACCTTTAATTATGTAGTTTTAAAAAAATGTAATGATAACAAATATATAAGTAATTATAAAAAGTATTAAGAATTATTATTTTTGCTTAAATACATTTTTAATCCTAGAACACTTTTTCTTTTGATCCTCCAAACTGTAATATATTTTTTTAAATGCTATGTTTTTTAAATTTGCCACAAATAAAAAACTATCTCACAAAAAACTTGTATATGAAAATAATTTTAAGAATGAAAATAGTTGAGAAGTGAGAAATTTAATCTTGTGATGAATGAATCCAAGGTGGAGTGATAACAACAACAACAAAAAGATGATTGACTAGACAAGAAGGAATACAAAAATGGATAACAATGTAAAAGTTGTAGACAATTTGATGAGTAATAAAAATATCATATAAATTATTATTGTAATTGATATTAATTAATATATTATGTATTATATTACATTAATTATGCTTTGAAATGTAATACAAGTCCTAATATTAATCCACGTAACAAGTTTCGTCTTATTTCTCAAACAATCACTATACTATTTTTTACATATTATTGTATTAATAAATGTCATTTTAAGGAAAATAAAATCTTATGCCGTTTCTAAACTTGTTACATTTGATATGTTGAACTGCATGATTAAATTGTAAGTTTCTAACACACCATCTTTCTCACTTCATGATCCTTTTGTTTTCTTTCTTATGCCTGATAAAAGAAAGAAAAAAAAGAGAGATATATTTATAATTAGTAAAGTTTGAAACTTCATGTCATACATCCAAAATGAATTCATAGCAAATTTGATTTTCCATACTTTCCACTTTAGCAAATTTGTAGAATTTAACCAAAATGAGTTTGTGTTAATAAAAATTTAAACTTAATCAAGTCGTATGAAATTGGTAAACCACATTGACATAGCCAAAAGAACCACGTAAAAACTACCTTCCAAAATATTACCAAGCAAGCACTTATTTTTATTATTCTTTTGCCAATTTCACGAATAAAACCAGCCTTCATAGGTTTTTCCCAACAAATACGGGAATTTTAATTAAGAATCATTTATTTGCTTCTGGATCTCAAAATCCAAGCTTAATGAACTTTCGACATTGAAAATGAAAATGAAATCCTACTTATCTAAATCATATATATGACTTCTGATACTCGTTTTATCTTTGGACTAAGTGGTACTATGCTTCGATTTTGAGTTGCGTGGACTATTAGGCTAAGCATTTCTAGTTTAATTAATTAATTTATTGATTAGCTTCTCTTTTTAATTACAAAGTATATTTTTAGGAGTGGTAACGGGACGAAAGGGATGAACTTCGCTATCCCATACTTATTTTCATAACAAAAATTCATCCTTATCCTCGTACCTAAACTTAACGAGTATTAAACTTTTGTCTCAGTCTCATCTTCGTCGTGTAATCGGTATATTTTTGTACCCGTTTTCTTTCTGTTTAAATATTATTTAATTAATTTTAATTTTTATAAAATAATAAAAAATTACTCTAAAAGAAACATAATATTATCAAATATTTAATGTTACAAGGATGATTATTTCTTCGATATCAAATATTTATAAAGAAATTATAATTGTATTTTTTTGAAATTAGAATACCAAATAAAATTTCACGAGAACCAAAACATTTATTAAATTTGCAAACATTAATGGAACCTAGTTGTTAAAATTTAAAAATAGTTTTTAAAACATATAAAAAAGAAAACAAATATTCAAATTAAAATATATTTTAAATGTCTGTTTACTTCAATTTTTTAAATTCTAATGAATATCTTTTTTATACACTAATAAACTTTATAATACATCACTTTATCAAAATCACGCAAAATGCAAATAGCAAATATTAAACTAATAATAATTAAATTTTAACATAGATATCATATCTTTTGAACTTCAATATATATTGGATGATGATAAATCAAAATTCATGAGAATTACATTAAATTTTTATATTATAGTAAATAAAAGTTATAATACATCACTTTATCAAAATCACAGAAAAAATATTAAACTAATAATAATTAAGTTTTAACATAGATCTTGTATCTTTTGAAATTCAATATATGTTGGATGGTGATAAAACCAAATTCATGGCAATTACATTAAATTTTTATATTATAGTAAATAAAAATTATTTATACAATTATAATTACAAAATTACAGTATGATTGATAATGAGTTAAAAAATAAAAAATGTCAAAGTAGTTTTCGACATGATAAAAATAAAAAATATAAAAAAATTATCAAATGTGTGTCTTAAAAACAATTTGAGAGATTATTAAGTGAAATCGCACAAACGAGAGCAAAATTATAATTAATGTATAATTAAGAATATGATAATATAAAAAATATATTAAAGATTTAAGAAAATTTTTCAAATATAATATAGTTAATGGTTGAGAAATAAAGAAAATTGTTTTAGTGAAAAAAAAAAGTTCTTCAAATAAAACAAAAATTAATAATAACATACTAAAGAAGATAAATTTTTTATATTACCTAGTACACGAAAGGTTTATGTTATTAAACACTTAAATTGAGAGTGTTAAACATTCTTATGTAAAAGGAAAATATACAATAAATAAAAATATTAAAAAATAATGGAAATATTCAAATGTGAGACATAAAAAATATTTAATTGATATACATAATTTGAACATAACTACGTACAGATTATGATAAGATGAAACATATATATTGGAGATGCGAATAAATTTTATGACAAACCAAATAATTAGAAGAAATAAAAAATACAAAGTCTGTAATAACATATATAAGGTTACTTACTTTGTGAATCTTTTAATAATTTAAACGGAGACGAAGATACGGAGGGGACAAGGCGAATATGTACATCTGCATACCCATCCCCATACCCAGTTGAAAAAGTATGAGATTTCCCATCCACATGTCCATACCCAGTCAATGCGGAATTCCCGTCAAAATGACGACTAGTTCGAGTAATATCCACGGAAACAAATTTATTTGCCATCCTTATGTGTTCCAAGGAAAACTTTAGTGCATAATTAATTAAAAATTAAAATATAAGAATGTTGCCTTAATAATTTACCTCAATAAAAAATATTATTATTATTATTGTTGATATAAGAAATAATTATTTAGCTTCTATTTTTATAGTGCAATTTTAAATTTAATGATATCTACGTATATAAAATACCAAAACACTTTGTTTTTAAAGCATAAATAGAATAAACATTACTTTTATATTTTTGACTGAGTTTCCGATATTGTTTATTTGTTGTGCTCCAAATTATATTATATTAAAAGAGTTTCTAAAATGTTTTAATATATTAAAGTTAGTATTTTTTTTAAGGGCAAGTACAAAATACTTTACTAAATAATCCAAACTAGCAAACATTGAAAATCAAAATCTAATGATATAAAAAATCTCGACAAATATTTTATTCTTCAAAACATTATATATATATATATATATATATATATATATATATATATATATATATATATATATATATATATATAAAAATTTTTAATTAATTAATTATATATTTTTTAACACTAATATGTAAGAGACGTTTATGTTTAATATTTTTGGTTTTATTTTTATGTTTGTTAATAATTTGACATCCCAAAATTATTTTGGACAAAATTTTCTATGTAAATTCACTACAACAAAAATCACTTTAGACAACATCATAAAATTATGATCTAAATTATAAAAATCATGGTCTAAAGATTAGACCACATTTATTTAGGTGTGGTATAGGTAAGTGTGGTTATAGGTAATAGACCACGGTTTTTAGTACCACAATATTTTTGAAACCGTTGCTTAAAATCCTTACAATAGACAACAATTTTTCAGGTTGATTTTAGACCTCACTTATATTTTTAGACCACATTTTGACTGGTTTTGTCCACATAGTTTAGAGCAACAGTTGTATAATCATGGACTTTCATGATATTTATACAACATTTATAAAAATGTTGTTTATTGTATGTTTATGTCACATTTATTTAGTCGTTATCTAATTTAGTGTGGTCTAAACTATAAAGTGTTGTAGTGATTTATGTCATACCATACCCAGACATAAACTTTTAGTCTTGTTAAAAATAATTGATTTTGTCTTAAAAGTAAAGAATCTGAGATATAAAATAATATTAATTACAACGATTTTATTCTACATACATAAAATCTAAATGACATAATATGTAAAATGAAAGAAAGTCATAATAAAGACATCTATGTATTCTCATGATTAAGGTTTTCAAAAAAAACAACAAAGATATATAACACATACTTTGATGACGTCTACAAAAATTCAATGCAATAAGATCAAAAACTATAAAACACTCGTAACCATCTGAAAAAAATTCATCACCAAAAAAAGAGAGATATTATTGATTTTAATATAAACAAATTAAAAATTTAAATAACTAATATTAATGTAGAACACAAACTCAATAAAACAAAACCACTCCTCAAAAAACTCATGTATAAAAAGATGAAGAAATGAACTATTTTAATCACTAATAAAACCTTTCGTCACACTAAAATCACTGTGAAATAAGAAAGAAGTTGTGCACATATTTTTGAAAAAGAAAAAGTGTTGAAAAAAAGTTGTACAATCAATTTTAAAAACTAGTTTTAAGTTATACTTATGATTAAACATAAAAAAACTTATTTACATCGAATTCCTAAACCTCGACATTTTTTACATTTGACCACATATAGAAAAAAAAACCTTTTATTTATAATAGTGTTACCACATTCTTTTTAACGTCTAGTTCTATATAGTGGAATAAATAATAATAAATTTTCACTAATTGGAAGTAACATTAAATTTTATTGTTATTAAGAGTGTGATAGTTTTAGTGTGTATGGATGCCACAATTAGTGTGACCATGTTATGCATGGGTCATTATGGTGGCATTGAATGATATAGTTAAATGTGAGAATCAACGGCTAGAATAGGTGGCGATACTAGGATAGGTTCATGCACATATTATAGCATCCCACGGGTGTCTCCTGAATCATCATCATGAACAAGCTTCACCACCATTTCAACTTCAACGTTACAACCTCAGCCACTACTAGCTCACCTCCTCACTCATTAAATTCTCTCAACCATCCTTTATGCTTCTCTTTCAACCCTAATTTTAAACTAAATAATACTTTAACTTACACTTTAATAAAAAATTATAATTACTCCCATTTTTTTAAATTTTCATTCTTTATTCTTTGACGTGATTTAGTGTGAATTATTAATTAATATATTATTGTGTTAAGTTATATATGGGTTATAATTATAGTCATTAAGAGATTGTAGTTCCATATGGTTATATGACATTAGTCTTACACATAAAAAACCTTTGACACCACTTTAACCCTAAAACTTTAAGACAATAGTATTATAAGTCTTTATTCTTACATAATGTTTAACTTTATTTATTCTATCCAATATAAAACTTTGACTCATATACTTGAACTATTTACAACACATTATTCCTATTAATATTTATAAAAGTAGAAAAAGAACCCTAATATTTTTCTTTTTCTATACTCTTACAAATTAAAGAAGATGGCGATTTCTCGATCCTTCTTTTCTTAGAACCAAATGAAAATATCTTTTCCCTTTTCTTTCTTTCCATCAAAACTCTTATGGTCTTTTTTCTTTTTCACTTTAAATCAAAGAAAAATATAAAAGAAGTTTCTAGCAAGTACATTAAAAGTAGACTTAAGAAAAGCAAGTTGGTAACAGTCAACTTATATACAAAATTGGTCGGTTTGGATGTGCTTTTATATATATATATATATATATATATATATATATATATATATATATATATATATATATATATATATATAATTTGATTATTTATTTGATTATTAATTAATAATGGCCACAAAATTGAAGTGGGGTCTAATATTACTTTATACACTTTGGGAAAGTTCCAAATGAAACATTGCCACTAAGCTCTTTCAATATGCACCACTTTATGTCCTCCAACATGCCAAATAATCAAACCCTTCATTTTCATTGTTAGGTGAAGCCATAAACAAAAATAATTTTCTTTTGTGGTTATTACTTTGTTCTTCATTGGTGATGAGTCATTAGATAGTATCATTTCTACCACCAAATGGAAGCAAACAAGTTTAAGAGGAATATAACCAATTATTCAAGCTTTGGCTGTGAAACTCTTTTAGTTCTTTTGTTGTCACAAACTGTGTCTGTTATATAATTAATGCTTTATATTATCCAAGATTGTGACATATGATAAGATTAAGATAATATAATATATCAGCCCTTATTATAAGTGGATGACTATAACTTACATCACCGATCATACTATAAAATAAAAGTTTAAATTTGTTTTTTGTCTTTGCAGGTGGGAATATATATATATATATATATATATATATATATATATATATATATATATATATATATATTTTCTAAAAAAATTTTAGTTATATAATTTGGTTTTTCAATTTTCTGAAGTTAAGTAATTTAATTTGTTTTTAATATGTTATTTAATTGCTAACAAAAAATGTTGATGCGTCCATTAGTGACAATATGTATTTGTTTCTTAACTACCAATGATACCGATAATTTGAGAATTTACATTGATGTGAGTTAATATTTCCTATAAATAATTGACTTCAATGTATATATTAATTAACTAGATATCATAATTATTTAAATTTTAAAAAAACTTAAAATATAAGGTACATGATTAAATTTTTATGGACTATAATTGCACATTTACTATCAGTAGTGAATTTAAGCTTGATCCTTATGAAAAAATATTCTTAAAACCCACATTGAACTTTTTTTCTTCTCATAAATCGTGGTTGCAAAAATTATATATAATAACATATTTTAATGTATAATATAATATAACATAATAGTAATATTAATATATTATTAAAATAATGTATTATAAATAATATATTATATTTATAATAATACATAACTATAATATTTTTTTATATTTAAATATATAAATATTAATAATTCTGTACTGAATAGTTTTACATATATATTTAAATATTTCTTATAATATATTAATATAAAAATCAAAAATAATATATACAGTGACTAATTTAGTCACTTATTTTATGTAACTAAAAATTGATTATTAAACGAGAAAAAATTTAGCCACCAACAGTTATAGTGATGGCAATATTTTGTTATTAAATTCAATTACTATTTCTCATTTATGTACTATTGCGTGTATGGACATACAATATAAATAATATATATATATATATATATTAAAAAGTTACATTTTTTTAGGATTTATACATTTTTTGTTTCAAATTAAACAATATAAGAAAATTTTTCGATAGTAACCAATTTTATGTTATGTTCATTTGGACATATTAGGAGAGTGAGAGAAATTATTTGTAGGTGATGTAATTGTTCACTTAATCATATTTGAAGGGAGAGAGAGGGAAGACGAGAATATTTTTCTATTTTTCAATAATCTCTGTATGTCATGGTTTGATGGTATTTTTTAGTTTAATTAAGATACCGAAAATTATGTTTACAAGAATAATTATGTTTACAAGAATAATTGATACCGAAAATTTCAATATTGTTATAAAAATAGTTTAAAAAATAATTATTAATTTTAAACTTTTTTATTAAAATTTTTTATAAATAATTTTTTATTAAAATATGTTATTTAATTTATTCATTTTAATATGCTTTCTAAAATAAATCTAACTCATCTAATTATAATTTAAATTATTTGTAAATTTAAAGATAATTTGATAATATTACTTTTCTTTCCATTAAATTTAATGTTTAATCTACCCCATCCATGAAATCAATCACAAACTTTTACAAATTCATTCATTTTCACCTATAAATTTCTTAAAGTGAATAACACAATATTCATCTTCTAATTCACTCGAATACATCATCTCTCCCTCCGTAAAATTAATCTTCATAATTTAACACAATCTTAGAGAACAAATATTGGTCCCTAAATTCGATTCTCATTAAAACACATGGTAAAGTCAAAGATTTTCATATAATAAATGTTAAAAATATATGGAGAAACGACCACCTACTTTGGAAGTAAGCATTCCAAGAACATTAATGGTAATTAAAGATGTGTTTGGAAGAGCAGAACCTGCAATTTCACACCCACTTCCTTCTCAACAATTTAAGAATGATACTGACTCTGTATTTATTGATCATGAACAACATCAACATTTGGATCCCTTTTCTGCATAACTTGTGATCGATGTTGATATCGAAAACCAAACCCCTTTTTAGCTTTCAAAGTTTTAGGAACATTATGAGAAGCGTCAATGCTTCACCATTCCCACTGCTTATTTTTTGTTGCAGAAAGGTTTCTAATTAAGGGAATTACGATGTGAAGGTTTGTAAAATTAAACAAATACTTTTACCAGAATTAAATGCACATAAAATTCATGAACTTTATACTAATTGAAAAGTATTTGATAGTATTTAATTATACTGTCATTATATTTTTTTTTTAAGAAATACGTACATATATTGATATTGTTTTTTAATCAGATATGATGTTATTATATCTTGTAAATATGCATAATTGAGCAATAATTTCATTGAGTGTATTGCTTATTAGAAAGGTAAGACGAATTTTTCAAACATTTAGTAAACAATATTTTAGATTTATGTTTCTTTAAAAAATATAAGAAAATAAATATAAACTTGAGCTTCAGGTAAAACATGTAGATTAATAATTGTAACTCCTCAAATGTACTTTTATATAAGAAAAACTTTTTTTTTTTGGATAAAATATGTGTTGCTCTCATTCAAGAATCAATATGGAATTTATATTTATAATATAGGACCAGATAGTATAAGAGATTAAGTATTATACAAAGAAATAGATTTTAATTTCATTTATGTAGAAAATATCTTTATTTTCCATTGAAAAAATCGGTAACTCTAAGTATCTATGATTTGATTTCATAAAATTATCTATAAATATAAGTATACCTAAGAGAAAAAAATAAAATTTATTCAAAAATTAAAATTAACACAAGTTAAAAGTAATATTCTAGAAAAAAAAGAGCACTAATAGGAGAGATCTTTTAGTTATTAACTTATAAACTTATGAACAAACTTGCTTAGTTGTTTTTTTAATGTCCTTAAAAGTGATAATGAAAAAAAACTATCATTGATTCATAGAGTTCAATCTATTTGTACCTGAACCAAATTCTTAATCCATCCATAAACTGCAAGAAAACATCCAAATCCTGTTGTCCATTGTGAAAGAAGAAGACAAGCAACAGCACATGTACAAAATTCTTCATATATCATGACAGTCACAGATAACAAACAAACAAATTTCAATTCTTTATATTGAGATTCAGTATAAGATGCAATACATATACACCAGCCTCCCTAACCAATAGCAACAAGGCAAAAGAAACCAAAAAGCCAAATTTTTTGAAATACAAACTTGACAGAATAAAAGAATAGAATCTGTCCACTGTGTTTATTGCTACAATAATATGTGAACACTATATGAGGAAGAAGAAGAAGAGGCATGCTCAATTTCAAAGGAGAAAACTAAAACTCACTCTCCAAGGCAGCGCCACATTCAAACTTGGACACTAACCATATATATAGCTACGTCCATTATGGGCAAAAATCAAAGTTCTATGCATAAAAAAACCACACTACCCAACAGATAAGAGCATTTCAAGATATTTATATATATATTAGCATGCAATAGCAGCATGTATGTTGCTCATTGTATCTGAGTCTAGAACAGATCCACTTTCCTTTTCAGCATGTCTTGCTTCCATCTTGGTAACTTAGTGAATGCCTCTTTGCTCATTCCAAATACAGTTTCGAACTCCTTGTCTGACAGATATGCCTAAGAAACATTAAGCGGAAAAGGAAAGTGTTAACATCTTGCCAAAGCATTTGACATAGGAAAAAGCTAAGGATGTTGGTCAAGAAATTCAAAATATATACAAAACCGGCTTGGAAGGTGAGGTTTGCAACCTCACATATATATTGTGAATTTGCCTTATCTCTAGGCGATGTGGGACTTCCAACAAATAAGATTGCCAATTATAATACTAGTAAAAGCATATTAAGAAAATTAATGATATGAAAACCGAGACTAACCTCTCTCCGTTTAAGATCAATTCCAGACACAACACTACCAGATTTAGTCTTTAGTTGCTCATAAGTGAAGACATTTTGATTATTTTCACTGTCATTTCCTCCATTATCCACATTTTCTTGTTTTGGTTCTGAATCCCCGTTTGTGCCAGTTTCAGTGGCTGGTTCTTGTGTCTCCTTGACTTCAGGAACAACTTCTTCAACAACATCCGTTTCAGAAGGGGCACTCTCACTTTTAGTATCTGGAATTGAGCTAGGTTTCTCACCAAAGTTGGTATTTTCCACAACAGGACTGGTGCTTGCCACAGGAGAAGTTTCAGGTGAAGTTTTCTTCTTTTCAGCAGTGAGAACTGAAGAAAGAGCAGCTACTGCTGCTGCCCTCTGTGATCCCTGACTTCTTCCAGAAGATCTAGGTGTATAAATTTTTGCTCCAGATGATGAATTGAATGCAGAGTTTAAGGCTGCTAAAGCTTCAGCCCTTTGTCTTGGCCCTCCTTGATTTAGCCCGTTTAACTTATCCTGTGCAATTCAGATTAGATAAAGTTTAGAAAGAAGCACCAAGTTCTTTCTTTTCTTTAGAATGTTACCAAAACATTAGTGACAACAAAAAAAGGCAAGGGGAGCAAAACCAAATCCATAGTTTGTATAACCTTAAGTTCGTTGAAAGCAAAAGTAAAGAAAAACATATAGTGAATCATAAAAAACAAGTTGGTGTACCGCACTAGCTGCTGCCTCAGGAGATGATTTAAATGCGCTATTTAAGGCAGCCAAAGCTTCTGCTCTTTGTCTTGGTCCCCCTTGACTGGACCCATTAGACTTTTCCTGTAAGTAGATATAGTGTAGCACAGTTAAGCATTTAAATGCACAAGCAACAAGAAACTAATGCCTGCAGTCATAAATTCAGATATTAAACCTAACACCAACAACGTTGCGTCTGCACAGGTTTGTTGGTAATGGGTTGAAAGAAAAAAAAAATGTAGAAAAGTAAGAATTTAGGAGTCTTTTAATCAAATAGAATTAGATGTTATATAGATTTTGTTTGTAACAGCCGAAGACCCTGAACTTGAAAAGACTGGTTTTACAAAGAAATAAGAATCATACATGAACAAGAATCTCGTTTATTGGATCCAAGTAAGACATTGTTAATGATACAAGTTCAGTTTTAACTGTTTTTTAATGTTAAAAATAAGGGGAAAAAAACTGTCTGATTTTTCATGGTGCAACTGCAACAATGTTCCCCTGAAAACTTGAAGTCAAGTTTATACCTCTACAGCATGGCCAATCCCAAAGAGTAATGTCACCTTTTTCTGGAAGGAGTTCCCTGGAACCTGCAATTTCATCAGGAAGATAATGAATAAATCAAGTGCTTGTTTGGTTAAAGGTAATGCTTTTTGTTTCTCTTACTAATATTCACCAATGATTACAAAAATGTCGCCATTTTTAACTTTGTTTTCTGTATTAAGAAAAATTATTCAGGAAATGGTGACCATAATTTAGAATTTAGTCTTCTCCAAAACCTTATAGTAATTTTAGAACTCACTTATACATCTTATACACTTCGTATGAGTAAACACACTAATAGTACTCAGTAGATCTGGTCAATACATCGGAGAAGCTGTTTTTATACCTATAATCTGAGCTTCCAGGGTTATTTTTAAAGATAGAATCTGTACTGTACAACAACCTTATTTCTCTGATGTTTTAACACATACCAAAGCTTTTGCATGATCCCAAGAAAAATATGCAGTGAAGAAGCACGGTTCATTCCCTTCTGTTACTTTATATAGTGGAACTTGAGGTGATAGTCCATCCAGAGATGCAGCCTTATCTATGTATTTCTGAAGCAAAATTTATAGTATTATACATCAAGTAAAAGGAAATATGGGAAGCGAAAATACTAATTAATTGAACATGTTTACCTGGGCTATTTCAAATGCATTTTGCTTTTCTTTTGGATCTACACACTGACCAATCCAAACGAAAACTTCGGCGTGCGTGTCAAGTATGAGGATATCCTCTGTTAACAAATCATCTTGGGAAAAGTTGTAAATCTCCTCCACCTGAAGAGTGCAATATAAAAAAACAATTTAGAAGAGATAGAGAACTCCCAAGTTACTTACTCACTGCCTACAATCTTCCTAATTTGGATTTTCTGCTGGATTTTTGTGTGTTGTTCTTCTGTTGTGTCTTCAAACTATGTTAATGGATGCTGATTTTGATATTTTAGAATATATTAAAAAGTTTTTTCAAGTATCACATCAATTTATTTTAAAGACACAACAGAGAGCAGAACAGAAAAAACTCAGTAAAAAACTCCAATTTTCCTAGCAGTAGTGTGAAAGTTCACATAATGAGGTTGCAGTCACAAACTTACCTGCAATTTTCCTGGTACAGCCATGTTGCAAGGAAGTATACAAAATTAGTGGTTGGTCGGAACATTCAAATATCTGTAACTAAATATGATATTTGAAGAAAAATTTATACAAACACTGTTTGAAAATAGGTGTACCTCTATTGAAAGAGAAAGTGAACAAATGTGCGTCTCGGACAATGTCATTAGTGGCCTTTTTGCTGGTATAACTTTGCTTTCCCCCAACTGCAAACCAGAAAGCTGAGGTTTCTGTTCCTTCTTTAGCAAGCTTTAGGGAAACTCCTGGCTGGAGATGGATGTGCAATATGTTAACAAATAACTGAAATCATAAGTTTACAGATGAAAAAGAAATGGCAAAGGCATAGGCACATGTTATCCCGTTACAAGTGAGGCATTAGGGTATAAACTCAAGATTATAGTCATCCAAAGATCATTTGAATTACATTATCTTGAAGTAACTAACGGTTAGCAAAAAGAAATATGAAAGCCATTGCCAAAAATTTGCTTTCTTGTGTAGAAGAATTGAGCTTCTTCCGTGATAAGTAAATCTATCCTAGTTGCCAGAAACTAGAAACTCTGTTTGAATCATAATATGAGACTGAACAAGTTGGTTACGGTTTAACTTCATATGATGGTACTTGAATAATGCAGTGGAACAAACACAACTTTGAGCTAATACCCTTAAAAAATGTTAACGTTTACCTTTAAAAATTCAGCAACTTTTGTTGCAAGCTGCTGCTGCTCAAGGGAACATTGATTCCCATGCCAAGTGAAAACAGCTGAACCAGATTGCAAAACAAAACATTCGGTAGAATTCAACGAGGCTGCAATCTGAACAAGAATACCATAATTACGATCAGCTAGTAGAGAAGAGAAGATCTACCAACATAACTACAGTGGAACAAAAGTGAATATTTTTTATGGGGACATACTGCATCTACTTGCACCACTTTATTATTATGAGGAGATGTTCCTGAAATTCGAATAAGTGCAATACTGTCTGCTGTGTATGTCTCATCTGGCAAGCCTTTATCTGCTATAAATTTTTTGTAACCAGAGCTCACGCCTCCCTGAATCAGACACAAGTTAAACTAATTAACCTCACACTATCTATATTTGTCGATAAAATTAACATTGGATGTGGCAAATGCTACCTTGAGGACCACCATTGGTTGGAAAAGAGCAATAAACTGTGGTGGTTCTTTTCCATCAAATATGCGACCCTGCAAGAAACTTTAACAGTTAAACACATTTTCCAGGCAACATCCCTGACATGGTATTCACATTAAGGGTACCTGAACAGGTCTACCCTTTAATGAGTTGAACATTGTATTAGCCAATCGAATAGCCATCCTTTGGTCCTCCTGAAAAATGGGACATAACCAAGTCACATTGTTATATCATGTTCTTGCCGACAAAAAGAAACATGGTTATATCACTTGTTTTGGAGATGGAAAACAACAGTACATTCTAGACCAGTCTTAACAACAGGTAAGCACTAGTTAAAGCAAACAAATTATTACAAGTATCACTACATTTATAGCTCAAATTTAGAGCAATTGAATTACCTCAACACTGTCTTTTCCAAACCAACTGCACAAATAGTAGTCTTCCTTCCTCTCGCTAGAGTGATAAGTGTAGAGCACTATGTAACAATCTCCACTATAGAATTTACCAATATCTTCCTTAGGTAATGGAGTCTTGGCACTTCCATTGATTTGCCATACCTGGAAACATTAAACAATATTACATGTGCACTGACATTAGTTTAATTATCCACGGAAACTAACTAAAACAAATTATCAAATCACCTCTATCTTTCCACCTCCTTCAAGCAAAGGTGGAATTTCTTCAACAACTGGGGTACTTTTTGCCGCCCCTTTCACACCCATACCTTGTTGCTTCAACATAGCTGACAGTGCAAACAACACCTTTCATAGTCAGCACGAATGATTGGAGAAAAGGCCAAGCCAAATTATAAGTGTGAAGAAATAATATTCACCTGCAACTTTTCCTCTTCCTTCATCAGCACTGGTAGTAGCAGACCCTGATGGCCAAGAATCAAAGTTGGACTTAAATGAATGTGTTTCATACCCTTGAATAATTCTGGTAATCCTTGTAGATTTTGGCCTTTTTTGACTTGCAACAAACTCCTGAATATATTAGTAAATTTAATGACTCCACTTCAATCCAACATATGAAGAAATGATTTCTGCAATGGCATTACCTCAGCTGCTTGACATGCTGCTTTTCTTTCTTCAACTTGTGTTACCCGGCCAACCCAGACAAATACCTCAGCACCACAGTCCAATAGATAGCATTTGTAGTTCTCCAACAGTGATTTTGAAAGTTCACCTTCTACAGGCTTCACCTCACCATCAGCAATACTACAAACACAAGGTCACATCCTCCAGATCAAGAAACTGTGCACATACCATAAAACATGAACTAAAAGGGAAACATCTATACTGCTAAAAGTATTGTGGAAAAGAAAAGGTTGAAATAAGGAAGATTAAGGTTAAAAAATATTTAGCTTAAAATAATTAAAATGTATGTATAATACTCAGTTTTCTACTTATTTTATTGAATTGCAATCAGGAAGGTTAATGAACTGATACCTATAAAGTTGAGCAGGAATGGCCTCTGGGACAATATCATCCTCACTAATTACCTTCTTCCCAATGGGAGCAAAACCACCAAATAGAACCCAAAATTCACCTGAGTCTGACTCAGTATCCAGCTTGCCATCATCTGCAATGTGGTATACATCTTACAGTCACAAACAAAATGAAAATACTCACTTGAAGAACAAGTATTCAAAACCACATGGTAGGCTTCTCTGTTAGGATAAACTTAAATTAGGAGTTATTGAGCAGACTTTATGAGTGGTTACATTTGTGATGTTTTAGGAGAGGAAAAGTCAAAAGTTTTATGTGTTATGTTTTGGATGTTAATGGT
>Ga0214542_1001707_pt1 | contig 45360 bp, 52 predicted proteins | sample CNSS1metaG_FD_160096 | JGI IMG/M metagenome (GOLD analysis project Ga0214542, IMG submission 160096) | Root nodule microbial communities from cowpea collected in UCLA plant growth center, Los Angeles, California, USA - CNSS1 | ecosystem: Host-associated > Plants > Roots > Nodule | place: USA... | reverse complement strand
TATATATATATATATACATATATATATATATATATAGATATATATATATATATCTATATATATATATATATATATATATATATATATATATATATATATATATATATATATATATATATATATATATATATATATATATATATATATATATCTATATATATATATATATATATATATATATATATATATATATATATATGTATATATATATATATATACATACATATATCTATATATGTACATACATATATCTATATATGTACATATATATATTCCTTCTTTCAAATCGGCATTTAAAAAAGTAGTTTTAATATCCATTTGATGGATTTGTAAATTAAAAATCTAAGAGTAATCAAAACTCTAATGGTAGTGACTTTTGAAATAGGTGAATATGTATCAAAGAATTTACATCTTTTACTTGTTAGTAACCAATAACAGCAAGTTTGGCCTTAAACTTATCTATAGACCCATCAGTCCTTAATTTTTTCCTAAAAATCTATTTACATCCAATACTTTTACAATCGAAAGGAAGATCAGTTAAAAACTAAGTTTTATTTTAAGAGAATTCATTTTATTATGAATAGCTTCTTTCCAAAAAGAAGCATCAATAGATCTCATTGCTTCACCAAAAGTTTTAGGATCATCCTCAAGCATAAAAGAATAAAAGTTAGGACCAAAAATCTTTAGATTTTCTTTTTCTTTCGCTCCTCATAGGTTCATTTTGAATAATTTTATTAGCATTTTCACTTGAAGGAAAAACAAAACTAGAATCATCACAAATAACATTACCACCAGAAAGCAAACCAAAATTAGAGGTTCATAAACAATTTTACTCAATTTATCTTTTAAAGGAAAACACTTTCAAAGAAAACAACATCTTTAGATTCCATAATAGTATTGTTAGAGATTTTAACCACTTTATAATTAATAACCAAAAATCTATAAGTAGTGTTATGCAAAGAGTAACCAATAAAAACAAAATCAACTATTGTAATTCCTATTTTTCTTTTCTTATTAGGTGGTATATTATCCTTCGCAAGACACCCTCAGACTTTAAAATATTTTAAAAAAGGTTCCATTTTCTTCCATAACTCATAAGGAGTTTTATCACAATCTTTATAAGAAATTCTATTGAGAATATAACAAGCAGAATATAAAGTTTTGCCCCAAATATTTTTACGCAAACCAGAGCTTGCAAGCATAACATTCACCATATCAAGCAAAGTTCTATTTTTTCTTTTAGCTACACCATTATATTGAGAACTATATGGAGGTGTTATTTCATGAATAATACCACGAGTTTCACAAAAAGCACTAATTTCTAAAGACATATATTCACCCCCTCTATCACAATGAAGGATCTTAATTTTTCTTTCTAATTGATTTTCTACCTCAGATTTATATATTTTGAATTATTCAAAAAATTCATGTTTGTGGTTTATTAAATAGACATGAAAATATTTAGAGAAATAATCAATAAAAGTAATAAAATATCGTTTACCATCGCGTGTTAAAACATCATTACTATCACACACATCACTATGTATTAATTCAAGTATATTAGTTTCCTTTTTCATGCATGTATGGAAAGGTTTTCTTGGTTGCTTTGATTAAACACATATTTCACATTATTCTTCAAATCAATAGAAGATTTAGGAATAAGATTAAGGGACATCATTCTTCTAATAGAATTTAATTTTATATGACCTAGTATAGCATGCCACATATCACAACTTTCAACATTGGTAATAATAAAAGAAGAACTACAAGATGTTTTATTAGAAGAAAAAGGCATAAGACTTAACTTAAACAAACCATCACATTTATTGTTGTTATAAGAAAAGTCGTTATTTGGTTTAGAAAAAGAAGATTTTTTTCACAAACTTATTTTTATTAAAAGCACACTTTTTGAAGGGTTTTGTATTAGGCTTATAAGAGTTCTCAAATTTATTAGAGTTCTCGACAAAATAGGCTTTGAAACTAGACTGAGAATTTTGAACAAAATTTTGAGAAAAATAATGTTTTTCCTTAATACGAAGACACACAAGCAAATCATCAAAGGACAAATTTTCAAGCTTATGTTTTAAATTTCGAGCATAATCAGACCAAGAAGGAGGCAACTTTGAGATCAAAAGAGCCACAAGTATAATGTCTAGTAAAATAATATTTTTTTAATTTCATGTTATAAACAAAATTTTCAAACTCATGAATCCAATCAGAAATGCCTGTATTGTAAACCATTTGAAATTTACAAGAATATCTAAATAAACCTTTTTCTGCAGATCCATATTTAAGTTCAAGTGCTTCCCATAACTCAATAGCAGTTTTAGTATGACAAAATATTTTATAAATATTATTCAACAAAGCACTTAAAATACGTCTATGACATAAAATATCTTTATCATAAGCATCAGTAGAAGAAGTTGAAGAAACACTCAAGATGATAGAAGAATCAGTAGCTTTAGGAATCACAAAAAATAATCCTATTTTAGTGAGCCAAAACCTCATTTGTTGTTGCCAACAAAAAAAATTTTCACCCATAAATTATTCAGGCTTACTTGAGAATGACTTAATCATATCCATGGCAAACATAATGTTATCTTTGATTTATAGAAGAAAAGTATTTTTTAAAGTAATATTTTTCTCTTTAAGAATATTAGAAGAAAATAATGATAAACCAAAAAAAGATAGAGATATGGATAAAAGAAGATGATTCAATCAAACGGTTCTTGTAATAAACAATAACAATATAAAATAATGTAAATGAGGAAAGGATATAGAAAGCCTGGGTTGAGGCATGCAAAGTGCTATCAGGAAAAACATAATATTATGCTCTCATCCCCCAAGATACAACAATACGTCAGATCAATCGAGTACAACAAAAGATCTCTAAACCTTATGAACACTACTATTTTAAGAAATAATATAGAGAATAAAAGAATGGGACGTAATACTTTTTATGAACTCTAGTGTTTGTTGTTGTGTGTTTTCCCCTATGCCCTTAGGTGGTATTTATAGGTAGAAAAGGGAGACATAGGAGTCAATTGCCATCAACCCAATTTAAACCATAATAATTTATAATCAATGAAATAAATTAAAAAAAACTATTTATACATAAATAGTATTTAACTATGTGATTAAAACATTAGTAATAGTAAAATTCTATTTTAATATTTTTTTAAAAATTATACTAGCATTTCTAACATATTGTACTTCACCAAGAAAGACACACTTACTCATACTCGTTCTCTCTTATTCAAAAGATCATAACTCTCTTATGACTTGAGTGTCGAAGAGTCTTTTGTAGGTAGATCTTGCCACCTTTACAAAGATCTACGCTACAGATCCTAATAAGAGCATTTGGTGTGCATTGTGGGACTCGGTGAAATTCTTCCCATACCCCTCCAAGGTTTTTATACCCTAATATTATTATTATTATTTTCTTACAAAATCATATATTATGTACAAAATTGTACAATACATATGTTTTTTTCATGTATAAATTCCAACAAACCAAGGTATAAGTAAGATCCCTACCAACTAAGGTAGAAGTAAGATCCCTACCAACCTAGGTAGAAGTAAGATCCCTACCAACCAAGGTAGAAGTATAAATCACTACCAACCAAGGTAGAAGTATAAATCCCTACCAACCAAGGTAGAAGTATAAATCCCTACCAACCAAGGTAGAAGTATAAATCCCTACCAACCAAGGTAAAGATACCATAAGCCCTTTTTTAGATGACCTCATACCCATTTTTAATTTGATCATCCAAATCATTCTTAAAGAAAAACTCAAGCACGCTTCCATATTATATTTTATCATGAATTGAGATATGGATTTTTTAAGGATAAAATATAAATTTTGAATTTATTTTATAGTATTTTCCAGAAATCAACTCATAAGCATGTTTCATGATGACTATGTATATTGATGCAACCGAAGTTAAGTTAACCTATGCAAGGTGTGAAAATAAAGATTAAAGTTACAAAACACTTTTAGAATAAGGCCAAAATTTGTAAATTCTAGAAAAATTGCTTATGCAGCCCTTGGTTTATTTATACACTCCATTTTTAGGCAATCCTCCACTCACAAAGTTTTCTAATAAGAGGTTGTCACTTGGCATCTATCCTTCTTCCATAATTTTTTTCAACAAGATCATGCCATGTGTTCATCATCCCAATACTCAAGATCTATCCATCCAAATTATGACACATCATCATTTTCTCCCCTCTCAAAAGCCATAATCCAGAACCATCCAAATCTCACCAAACCTCCACGTTGCATTCCGTCAGTAGCATAACGGTTGTTACGGAATTGACAAATGTACCAAATTGCACAAGTAATAGAGCGGATAAGTCCAGATATTGTTTTCCACAAAGATAAATGTGATTAAGATAATTGGTTGTTTACTAATAAAGGGTATGAATAATGAAACTTTTTTGTGTGTATAAAAGTAAATTCAAGATTAATGAATAACAAAATTCACACATTGGAAATTATTAATTTGACTGGGATTGGGTTTCATGTTTCCATTCAAAGCAAAACCACCAAACAATATATTTCTACTTCCTTCTCTCGCATTCACACCTTTTGTAACAAGCCTCGATTTTGTCGTAGGCAAACCTAAACTTGAATAATAAAAACTCTACGTCTAGCAATTTTTATTATTAAGTTCACATTAATGAACAATATTCTAATGTTATGAATGATCAATGCTAGCATCTATGTCTAGCATCTGAAATTCATTAGTTTTATCATAATTAGGTTTTCTAAACTATCTTTTGGATCAATAGGTACTCTCACATATGCATCATATATAGAATATGCAATTAAAGATCATAATCATGTTTCTTAAACTATCTTTTGGATTGGTAAGTAATCTTGCATGTGCAACATATCTAGACAATTAAAACAAGAATAAAACAAAAGAGATTATAGAGAAGAATTATATTGAATGGAAAATTCACAAAGAATTACGAATACATTACACTTAACCTTGTGAATGAGGGAGTTAGTTACTCCTAGACATACTGAATGCTAGAATAATGATGAGATTTAGACATGTCAAAGTGAGCTGGAACTTGTGAGCCAAACCAGCTCACCACAGGTTCGAGCCCGCCCGGGTTGGAAAAATAAAATTTGTTGTGGTTATGGGTCAAAAAGGGTTGCATATCTCAACCCACCTAAATTAAAAAAAAAAAACAGTCTCAGAACTTGCAGTAATAGCTTTCATTTTGCGGCACGTTTAATCTCAACAATTAGATTAATCCTACGGTACTATATCTTTTTACTAGTATGTATTCTATTTTTTTACTAATATGTACTCATTCTTGCAGGAGAGAGATGAAGAGGATGCCGACTTGAACAAAACTCAACTCTAGTAAGCAACTTTTCTCTCAAGGTCAATTTCACTATTGTTCAACTCCTACTCTACTCCAGGTTTGTGTGTTTTTACTCAAGTCATCTTTTTGTTGATCGCTACTTTTAGTAAGTTTTTCACTTTTACTTCTTTCAAAAATTAATGTGTAGCATGGAATCTGAAAATATTCATCAGAGTGTTAATTTGAATTCTAATGTTGATGGTAATATAAATAATGAAAAAGCTAATGAGTCAAAGCCACCTTCTGTTAACATTGAAGATAATGAGGTTCAAAAAGAAAGTAAAAGCTAAGACTTCTCCTCTAAAGTTTGGAAATATTTTACTAAAGTTGGAGTGAAAGATGGTAAAGAGAAGGCCAAATGTAATGCATGTGAGCAAGAATATGTAATTATGTAATTGATGGCACTAAAATGGGTACTTCAACATTGTTGCGTCATTTGAAAAAGTGCAATGTTACCCCAAAATATAAAGATGTAGGGGGGTGATAATTGATAATATGGGAAAGTTAAGGGGTAGGGAACTTGATCACAAGCATGTTAGAGAGATTATAACAGTGGCAATTGTCAAACATGGTTTTCCATTTAAGTGTGCTGAGTACAAATGGATTAGACAATTGCTTTCATATTTGAATCCTGATGTGAAGCATGTGAGTAGGAATACAACTATTTCTGATTTGTGGAAATTCCATCTTATGATGACGGAAAAATTGAAACATGAAATGCATCAATGTCATATTCAAATTTGTTTGACTTCGGATTGTTAGATTACTTTTACTCAAGAGGGATATATTTATTTAACAACTCATTTTGTTGATAACAATTGGAAATTAAATAGTAAAATTATTGCCTTCTATAAAATAGAACCTCCACATACGAGTCATGATTTAGCAAATAAAGTGTTTGAATGTTTTACTGACTAGGGAGTTGATAGGAAAATATTTTCTATAACTTTAGACAATGCTACTGCCAAAGATCATATGCCACAAATTTTGGGTGAATAATTAAGCTTAAAAAAAGCTTATTTGTCTAAGGGTGAATTTTTTATGTGAGGTGTTATGCTCATATCTTGAATCTAATAGTTCAAGAGTGTTTAAAAGCGGTTGAAGTTGCTTTGCACAAAATTAGAGAAAACATAAAATATGTGAAAGGGTCAGAGGCAAGAAAAATAACATTTACTAAATGTGTTGTTCAAGTGAGGGGTATTCATACTAAAGTGGGATTAAGGTTAGATGTACCTACTGGATGAAATTCTACTTTTTGTATGCTTGAAAGTGGTCTTAAGTATCTTCGAGCTTTTGAAAGTTTCACTATATGTGATAGAAACTCTAAACATTTCCCAACAATTGAAGAGTGGAAAAGAGCTTAAAGGATATGTGAATTTTTAAGGCCATTTTATTAGATAACCAATTTGATTTCAAGCATATCTTATCCAATCTCTGATGAATATTTTATGCAAGTGTGGAAAATTGAGTGGTTGTTAAGGGATACTCTAAGAAGTGATGACCCCTTAATGAATTTGTATCTAACTAAAACACCACTTGAGCCAAAGTATTTTCCAAAGTTTGATGTTTTGAGTTATTCGAAGGATCGACAAGAATGCTATCCAAATCTATGTAGACTAGCATGTGAGGTGTTAAGTATTCCAACTATTGCTAGTGAATATGCATTTAGCATTGGTGGTAAAGTGCTTAGCAAGTATCGATTTAATCTTCTTCATAACAATCAAGCTCTAATTTTAACTCAAAATTGGTTACATGGCTTTGAAAATATCTGTAATTTAATTTATATTACTTTTCAATCTTTTCTTTACATCATACTTATTTTATATTATATCATTTGTTAATAATTTGTTCTTAATTTTGAAGATAAGGATAATGAAGATGCTAAAAAAGAAGAGGAAATTGTTCTAGACTTCTCAATGCATGACTACAATGTACCTCTTGTACAATAGTTCTAGGTAAGGATGCTATTGTTTTTGTTTGTCCAGCTTGTAGGTGATTTGTATGCTTTTCTTATGTTATGCCATGTGTCATTGACTTATTCTTTCCAAGGAAATTACTCAAGTTTGTTAACTTTAGTGATTAGAGTGCTACATGGTCTTTTTATGGTTGTCATAACCGCTATATATGTAAAATATTTAGTGCATATGATTTGTATGCTTTGACTTAAGGTCGAATGTTGGAAAGTATCCCCTATTTAAGGGTTATATATTTGTTGTTGATAATTTGGATTTGATTTGCAACCTGTTTCCTTACAAAACGTACCATGTTAAGGACTTTTTCAAGAAATTCAAAAATATTCTCTCCCTTTTTCGTCCACAAAAGCAAGTATAAATTGAAATATGCACTACAATATTTTACTCCATTTAGATTCTCTTTATTATTCTAATTATACTTGTTTAAAGGGGTCAATATCTCATATATGCAATTTATAAAGCAAGTTCACTATACATTTAGTTGTTTTTCATGATCTCATCTATGTGTAGTCTTAGGAACTTCCAAGCCCAAACCATCACCTTGATCTTGCTCTTGGAAGGATCCCATTGCATTGTTGTGCTTCCTTTTTATATGATTGGATGGTTGCGTTGCTCCAACAAAGGCGTTTGAATTTGTACCATTTAATATGTCACCATTTGTATGCTCAATACTACTTAAATTAGTTTTCAAAATTGATGATGCAAAGGTTTCAGTAGTGAGATTTTATTTTTAATTACTTTTTTTTGCTTTTCTAAAAAGTTGGATCCTTGCTATCATCTAAATTGTTGTAAGTCATAGTAAGATACTGAGATGAATATTTTATTTTATGTTTTTAAGCATGGTCAGATCAATTTTGATAATTACATATAGTAGATATTCAATGTTGTAATTGATGGTGGCAAAAAATGTTGTTGGACTATTTTATTCAGATTCTTTGTTCTTCTTATCATCATTATACATGTGTATTTTATTCCTTGAGCTAAAACCTTTGTTTTTTGGTTTCTCTTTTATAAACATGGGCATAGTCAATTTGGAAGGCTTTAGATTAAGGTTGATCAAGGGACCTCTAGATGTGATGTTTCATAAAATATGGAACGTGTAGAAAAGGGTGAAGGGAGTTTTTCTGTAGTAAGACCGTCATGGCTTCTCTAATCAGATTGTATGAAATTATAAATGATTAGGTTTACTAGAAGCAGATAGGAAATTTGAAACATTAGTTATGTTATTAACTCATTTTACCATGGGACTTACTATGTTCACCTTCCAACAAGTACAAATTGTCAAACTTATTAACTAAATTAGTGACTTGGAGATTAGTTTTTTTTTTTTTTAAATAGCGTAACTTTTATATATTTTTTGTTTCTTTCTATTGCATAACATCTTTCTCATAAAGCCACCAATTTTTTATAAGCATTATTTTGCAATAGATAAAAAATAAAGAGAAGAAAAAAATTACAAATATGAATTTTATAAAACAAATTTATTTTTTTAATTTCTTATACGAGTTAGTGAGTCAACCCCCTTAACCCACCAACCCGTGGTGGGTTGAGTCGGGTTGTAAAACTTATGGCTCACTAGAAAGTGAGTCGAGTGTAGCTCACCAATTTTAAACCCGACCCGTGGTGACCCAACTTGTGTGAGTCGGATTGGCTTACTTTGACATGTCTAATGAAATTGAATGCCTCCAGCCTTCGGAATATGCTTCTACTATCAAGTGTCTTTCTCTCCAATAGTGTCTAATCAACTATCTTTCTCTCTAAGAGTGTCTATTTTTCCCTCTCTTCCCCGAAGGCAAGGTTCCCCAAAAGGGATGTTTATTTCCTAGAAGGGTTGTTCATAACATTTGCCAAGCCCCTTATTTATAGGTTTTTTAACTTAGACTAGGCCTACAACTTTGTACCTTATCAAGGTACTAGAATATCTTTGATATATATCTCTTTTAATCTTCTGAAACTCAATATCTTTGAGATATTTCTGAAATATTATGACTGGTAATCAAAGTAACCAACTTCGTGGATAACTGATGTTGTTGAGAATCTTCCTAAATCTCTGAGATTTTCACTAATTTGCAAAACATAAACAAAATATTTATTTTTTCCACTTTCATTAAATAAATCCCGAAATATCCAAAACTCCAAATACAAAATAATAATAAAAGATAAATGATGAATGTTTGGCAAGTGAATCAATCGTTAACGTAGTAATAAAATATCGTCCTATGGGATTGTCTTGCTGAATACTAGATTCCTAATTTAGGTAATTTTAAGCAAAAGAGATGCAATAGAATTGCAAGCATATCATTATAACAAAAACTTCAATCAATAGAAGAACTGTTAGAGGATTGATTTCGTACCCTTTCCTCTAGAATTTTTATCCTTTTCAATTGATGCAAACAATGTAATCATTCATTTTACTCAGAGTTGTTTTACCCATAATCCCTTAGTTAGGTAAAATCTATTCATTGAATTCGAACCCCCAATCCCTTAGGTCGATTTACAAAAATTCAATAGAATCATGAAAAATCAATAATCATCTCTATTGCAAACTAATTAGATATGCTTAATTTCCCAATTGTGACAAAAGCTAACCTATCTTATTTATAATCACAAAAATCCCTAATTTCCCAATTGTGAAATTGCTCATAGGATAAATGATAAAACCATAAACAGAGCACTGAGACAAATAACATTAATAAAACATCAAATCTAAAGAGTAGAATCTATAATCCAGAGTCTTACATCAATCCTCCAACAAAAGAAAAATTTAGTTCTACATAATGGAAAGAAACAACTTTTCGTGAACGATCCTCTCCCTTTTATCTTTTCCACGTTCTCTCCTTTTGCTAAGGTGGGTTTCTCTATCCTCTAACCATTTTCCCTTCTTTCTCTTTCTTTTTCCTTTAAATCTTTGTCAGTCCATGTCATATTAAGATTTCTTGCTGAAAAATTCACAAGTCGTGGAAAAATCCACGGGCCACCTATGGAACTCGCTATTTTGCACTTGATATTATGAAGCAAAATCCACAGATCGTGGAAAAATCCACCAGGCACCTATGGAACACGCTGTTTTGAGTTCTACATATTTGAAGCCAAATCCACAGGCCGTGGAAAAATCCACTAGGTACTTGTGGAACACGTTGTTTTAAATCCCGCATATTTGAAGCCAAATCCATAGGTCGTAGAAAAATCCACCAGCACATGTGAAACACATTGTTTTGCTTCCTTCACTTTTTCCAACTATGATTGCACCTTAAAATACTTGTTTACACAAATAATGCACAAACCCATATTATGATCCAAAACAAGATAATGCATGATGAAATTAGTCCAATAATGCACAAATGAATAAAAATGGCCTAAACTAATGCATGAATGCACATATATTGTATCTGCTCATCAAATTCTCACAAGCTTAGTGTGACATCCCTAAGGAATATTACTAAAATTTAATAAATAAAATTCGAAATAAAAGAAATACCGCATTTAATATAACTATTTCCCAAAAGCACGGGAAATTTAAAACCATAATTAGTACCATACATAATCCAAACGTACCATAGCGTTATTTACAAATGATATTAAAATTTAATTTAGAAAATATTTACATCAAAAACAAAACAATAGAGTTTCTTTCAAAATCCCAAGTGGCCCATGCTCTCCGTCTCTAAGCAGCTCCTGGCTCATCTATCACATCATCTGCTCCCAGATAACCAATTATCTGATCATCGCCATACACACACAGATAGGGTGAGCTATGCACAATAAAACATAAACATATATATGTCAAATAAATATGCTTCCCCACCCAAAACAATATAAGTACAAACTCATAATTTCCAAATCATCCAACCATGACCTCATAGTCCTTCATGAGTCATATGCATGAATTAGGTCTTGGGATTTCCCTGTGCTCCCACGAAACTAACTCATTCGTGGTCCAACCCTATGAGCCTATCCCGCTCATAGTCCTACCCTACGGACTCCTCGTCTGTAGTATAAACATCCAAGTCTCCTAACTTGGACCCTGGCACGCACGCAAATCACCATACTATGGACTCCTCACCCAATAGTAGCCGACGGGAACATCACAGTTCCTTGCCCATCGTGCGCCCGACACATGCAATCACCATACCCAGGACTCCTTGCCCATTGGTAGCCGACGGGAACTTAACCAGTTCCATGCCCATCATGTGTCCAATCACCGAGCACATCCCAGACCCTTATTGGACTTAGTCCTTCAAGCCCAAACATCACACCACATGCATGTACAATCTATCCTTATGGTAAACAACCAAAACACACTCACAAACACATAGAAATACAGTAGTTCACATAAACTCGCTTAGACTAGGAACCCCTCGCCCAAGCTAAGCCCTCTGCTTCGCTTAGGCTAGTTCGCCTCGCCTGGGCGAGCTTTAAACAACCACAATTTCAAGTTACCTCGCTTAGGCGAGATTCCCTCGCTTGGGCGAGTTGCACCATCGCTCAAAGCAACACGCTCCCCTCGCCTAGACGAGGAACCACTTAACCATGTCATTTCACATCGAGACCTCGCTCAGGCGAATGTCTCTTGCCTGAGCGAGACAGAGTCGCTCAAAACACCAATACTTCTCGCCTGGGCAAGATATCGCACTCAAAGCGCTTAAGTTTCCTCGTGACCTCGCTTAGGCGAGCTGTCCCTCGCCTGAGCGAGACTAAGTCGCTTAACACCAAACCAAGGTCGCTTGGGCGAGGAGCGCGACCCAAACCAGACATGAGGTTCTGCAACTCTCGCCTAGACGAGGTAGACTCGCTTGGGCGAGACTTGCAGAGTTCCCTCACTGTCACACACGCATTTTACCCAAAACAAAGTTACTTCATGCCCAAAATTGTACCACAAACCAGTCAATCAATACCAACGTGATTATAATGGTAATTGCCATTCAGAATCATCCATTCCAACCCACTATACCATCAATTGTGAATATAAGACTAAAAGTATCCAAACCCTCATCCCACAACCTATTCCGCATACATAAACAAACGTCCAAATTCCATATACCTCCATTTTACAATCACAGCACATAGAATGCGAAAATTGACACCATTCAGAATTCAATCAAGAAGCTACAATCCAGAATCATAACACAAATATCAACTAATACACAACACATAGAGACAGCTCCCCTAACCTGCAAGTTTGATTGAACTTGGAAGAAGAAGAAAAGGGATTTCCTTGGTTTGCCTATGACGTGCCACAGTCTCCCTTAATTCAGCCCCTTCTTCGCACCCGAACCTCACCTCTCAACCTCAATTTCGTGCTCTCTCTGCAGCAGCTCCCCACAATTGCCAAAACCCTCCCTTTTTCTTAAACTTTGGCTTTTATAGGTGCCTTTCAAGTGGGTTTTAAAAATAAAACGGCCCCTTGGCTGCCCCCATTCTGCTAGGTTCTCTACCCTTCCACCTTCACTCCAATCCAAGTTTAATAAAAACAAAGGTTAAGTTCTGTCTACCAAGGTTTGAACCGGTGACCTTCCACTCACAAGGCCAAAGCACTACCACTATGCCAATTCCCATTTGGTGATATACACAATCAACATAAGTTTACAATACAATTCACCTACTCATACATATTCGTAAAAATTAATAACAAAACAATCGCACATAATTGGCATACTTAGGACTCGAACCCAAGTCCTGTCACACAATAAAAGTACTCTCAACCACATGAGCTAGCACTTTTCCATTTCACATTAAACGACAATTAATCTCATAAAGACGCTTTCTACTCGCATTTATTAATTAATTAATTTTCCTGGGTCTTACACTTAGACTTTTACTTGTCCTCAAGCAAAGAAAATGTAATGAAAAATAATAGTAAATGCAAACAAAATGATGAGTTAGCATCTAATCTCAAATCCAAATTCACCCAATGATATTCTAGATGTACACATTCCACATTTGTTGGGTCTCTAAGTGCAATTGATTCAATGAGTAAAGATATGAGACATTAAGGAGGATAATCTTTGATTTTTTTTAAGTTCTCTTACTAAAAGATTTCTTCTTAGGTTTCTAGTCTAGATAATACTTACCTGCTAACTAAGCATGGATCCTCCACTCAAATGCTTTGCACTTACCACACCCGATCTCAAAGGAGTGTCTCTTTTCCCAATAACAAACAATCTCAAAGGCATATCCATTTCACTTATTCTTATTATTACTATTATTCTCCCTCTCTTTCTTTTATGTGAAATTGACACACATTTTTCTAGTAACCAGATGTAGTGAGTGTCAACTTAGAAACCTAAAATGAACTTTTAAGTCTATCACTCAAAAATTTCTTCCTTAAGTGTCAAGTGTCAAGACTTATTGTGTAGCGTGTGAGTTTCCCAACAATTATCCATTGTGCTTCACAAAATATAATAGAATAAACTTATACTTGAGTCAAAATGATATGTATGCTATGCAAATGCAACAACTAACATGCAATTAATCCTCCCAAACTTAGATGTTTAAGTTGTTCCCAACATAAACAAAATAACTAAGAATAGAAGGGATACAACTCACAAAATTACTAGTGGTGGCTGCGGAGCAAAGCCATAGTGTCCTGGAGCAATTGTTCCACACATTGTTGATGGAGGAGTTGAGTATCGCGGAACTACTCGAACTCATTTTGATGGCGTTATTGTTGCAAGTGGAGGTTAGCAAGTGAATGATTGATACGAGCAAACGCTTTAGCATGAAAATCTACAGGACTTGATGGCACTCTAGAGGGTGGAAAAAGTGTAGGAGGAGAGGGATTGTGGGCATCAGATGTCAAAAACGTCCACACCTCTTTATCATGCATAGTAGTAAACTCAAGATTAGGAAGAGGTTGAGGTGTCGTGCCTTCTATATAATTCATTACCAAACAATATTAACCATCCCGTTTAACTAACATGTCATTGTTTATGAGCATATCGAGATCAATATGAGATGTCCCTGATATTGGCTTGTCATCCTCCAAGGGAATGTTGAAATGTAGAGTAATAGTCATGATGAATCCACCAATTGCTATTTTTCTTGAGGATACTTTCCCCTTAGTGAATTGACGAACCCACCAAGCACCTGAGTCAAAGTGAACATTATTGACCATACCCCATAAAAATAATAACTTAGATTTCCTAACAGCAGCAGTGTTATCACCCTGAGCAAATATGTATGAGTTATAAGCGATGAGCATAACAAAAATAGGGGTGATGGATGTGGGATTCTTTGGAATCGGATGAAACAAACTGATTGGTGTTAGATAAATAGCACCAAAATGAATGTTCATTAAAAGCACGATGATACCTCCCCTCCCCTCTACTAGGAAACTTAAAAATGGCATTCAACTTAGCTTAGTCAAGGGTATAATAAGTGTTATGCAATCGTAACTTAACCAACCCTTCTAGGTAGTTCTTTCCTTGCAAAATATATTCGCTCAAAGAACTAAGAAATTCAAGAGTGATTCTCTCATAAGCAGGGTTTTTTAAGTTGACAAAAGTGGTCCAACCAATTTTTCTCAACATCCCAATCATTTCTTCTAACATTCCCAATGTATGCAAAGCACTTTCATCAATATACTGAGAAGGGAGAATACTTCTCTTAATCAAAGAAGTCTACTTTTATTTTTGTTCACTATTTTGGAAGATAATACCATGGTTGTCCTTAAAGGAATAAGAAGATTGAGGTTGTTTTCTAGTGCCAGTAGACGTCTCCACTCTCTAAGAGAGTGTGGAAGCCATACGACTAGGTGCAAGAATGGCTCGAGGTCGCGATGACTGGGTGGAACCAATAGAGACGTGCGCGAAGGCGTTAGTGGAGTGAGGCTTGCTGATCAGATTGGAGCGGCGCTTGAACAGCGCATATTCGCCGGTGCAGAAAAGTCATTGGTGAAGTGGAGCACGGGGTAGGCCAACATGAGAGGCACTTAGGGTTAAAGGAAAATTAATTTCCCTTCCCCTTTCTGTACTTTAAATTTCACGCTTTTTTTTTCATTTTTTCTCGTTTGTTTTTCATTTTTTTAGATAAATAATACTCATTCAGAATAATTGTTTTGTGGTTATGTTAATGCAACACTGGCCACATTTTTTTTTTCAAAATATGACCAAAATACACCTTCAATCTTTGACCATTCACTCTAAATATTATTTTTGAATTGAGGTCTGAAATTTCAATTGTACCAAATGGAAACACTTGCTTCACAACAAACGGGCTAGACCACCTAGACTTTAACTTTCATGGAAACAATTTGAGCCTAGAATTGTATAACAACACATGTTGCCCTAGTGTAAGCTCTTTATGCACAATTCTTTATCATGCCATTTTTTTGTTCTTTCCTTATAAATGTTATCATTTTCATAGGCCTGTAGGCTAAATTCATCAAACTCATCCAATTGTAGAAATCTCTTTTCGCCTGCATTCTTTAAATCAAAATTCAAGAATTTAATAACCCAAAATTCTTTAAGCTCTAATTCCACCAGTAAATGACATGATTTGCCATACACCAATTGATAAGGAGACATTCCAATAGGAGTTTTAAAAGTTGTACAATAAACCCAAAGTACATCATGTAGTTTCCTAGACCAATCTTTCATGGAAAAGCTCATAACTTTCTTTAAAATTCTCTTCAACTCTCTATTGGAAATTTCTACTTGCCCACTAGTTTGTGGATGGTAAGTGATGAATTCATATTTATATCCTCATTTAATGTTTAATTTTAGATTTTTTTTATTGAATTTTGTTCTTAAAAGATTGATTTAATTAGGATTTCTTATAATTCAGTTTATTGAGCATGAGATACAAAAACATGTTAAAAATAGTTTTTTAGTTGCTTAATGTAACATCCGTATGGAATATTACTAATTTAAATAAATAATTCAAGAAAAGAATTTAAAAATTCATGATCTTATTATTCCCAAAACGCGGGAAAAATTAAAGCGTCTAAACATCACGCCACAATATTTAACATCGTAGTATTTAGAACTTTACAATTTCCAAAAATCCAAAAAAAACATAAATGATATTCATAAATAAAAATCCTAGCTTAATCCTAGCTAGCCCTCACTCCGTCACCTGAGCGTCCTCAGTATCACCTGTATCAACATATGATCCCGTGTAACGAATCACACGATCATTGCCATTCATAAACAGAAAGGGTGAGCTGAGAAAAAAAAGCATATATGCATATATATATATATATATATATATATATATATATATATATATATATATATTAACATTAGATAAATCATCCACCTATCTAATTCAACCTACTTAGTTCTTGGCCAAGACCTTAACCCCAAGGCTTTTCAGCCTTCAAATCACAAAAATGGTTAGCCTTAGACTCGGGAATATGATGCTCACACGAACCTCTCCGCTCGTAGTACTGCTCTACGAACCTCCCCGCTCGTAGTCCTGCTCTACGGACCTACCCGCCCGTAGTCCAACACATGTGATCCACCAGCCCTATACCTCCTCGCACGTGGCATCTCTCAAACGTGAGCATGGAACATACGAACCTACCTCGCTCGTATCCCCACGCGAGAGTAATTGGATATGAACCTCCCCGCTCATACCATCACATGTTAACCACCATCCATGAACCTACCCGCTCATGGCACAGGATCTCCCGATCCAAGTATAGCATTATCGCTTAAAAGCAATACACACAAGTCATAGTCTGTTGGGTTTTCGCCCGGCGCAACACCAAGTGCCGCCAGGCTAAACTGACCCAAACGGCCTGACGGAACCTTCTCACTGCCAGGCGCCAGCGCTCTCCTGGCCCTCACTATTTTTCGGTCAGCGCCTGGCGGAGCACACCTTGCCGCCAGGCGCCACGCAATGTAGAAGACTTTTCTGCAGTTCCTATCGCCTTGCGCACTTACTCGAGCCGCCAGGCGCCATGACAGTAGCAAAAACCTGATGTTATACGCACTCAATACCATCCGGCTTAGACCCCAAAGTGTTCTAAATCATTGTAGCACCCTCACTTAATGGACCTTAAGTCTAATCATCACATCACAACAAACCAATTTCTTACCACATGTACTCACATTTCTACCCTTTCAAACTAGATGATTTACCCACCATCAAGAAGAACAATATAACTTACCAAGTTATAGCAGAGCCCACTGTCGTATTATCCCCACATCAGTTTCCACTAAATAACAGTACCACATAGCCCAGATACCTCTAAATATGTGACTCTTATATCTATTGCAACTTTACCATAATCTCAATTCAAATCCTTTCCAATTAAGTCTTCGTCTAAGCTTCCACTTAGTAAGACCCTTACTTAACCAACATTACATCCACTATATACCTCATCGAAAATACTCCAACCTAACACATCTCTCCCTACAACTATCCCCCACAGTGATATGCTATTTATGTACGACCATCATTCACACTTCATCTAAAATCATGCCTTAACACACATGTACCCATGTTTTCCCCTTTTAAATCACCAATTGCATCATTCCCTTTAATTTACCAAAACTCTCTTTCTCCCTTCCACGAAATCAACTACAACACAACCCCCAATTGGGTCTGCCCACGCCATCGCCTGGCGGCTAGCAAGGAGCCGCCAGGCGGCATACCAAAACCTGGCCAAACTGCCCTCGTTCCTGCATTCTCCGTGAATCAAATTCTACCCTTCTTCTTTCCAGTCACTCATCACACAATCATATTACAAAATTAACATAATTTCGTGATACCAACCCACACCAGAACATGATATCGATTTAAGGAAAACATCATTAACGTCAAATTCCAAGAATTTGAAGCCCTACCATTATGTAATTGAACCCTTACAGGTTAAAATCCCAACCCGAAATATAATCATCTCAAGTGAAGCAATCACGCATAATTAACATTCCTATATAATAATTTTCCTAATGGAACCCCCAACACACGAAGAAATTCAAGAAAACACGTAAAACAACAATAAACATAAGAACTGCCTAGCGGAAAGCCACCCACCGCCAAGCAACTCAAACACAAACACCCAGAACTGGGCCAACACTGATGTGTCGCCTGGCGGCACATGCATGCCCGCCAAGCGGTTTTTGGGCAGAATCCAGAATTTCACAGAAACAGTGCAATAGATGAAAGACTCATGCAATCATGATCATACCAGGCACATTGATAATGATTCGATCAAAAACACGCAAGAACAACTCCCCTTACCTGGAATTCCTTGCTAAAACGTGAATCCTTGATGTGTCTCTAACCCAAAAACCTTCTTAGCCTTCTCTTGCACTCCAACACGTTTTCTAGTCTCCCCACTCCAGCCCTTACATGAAAATGTAGTACCCGTTGCCTCTCCAATTAACCTTCTCTCTCTCACTTACTACCCTAATTAAGTGTGCTTAATGCTAAAACATAAATTACCTTAAGTACCATGTTAATAACTAATCATGAACCATTATTTGATGGTTTCTAGCCTATTAGGCTACCTCCCTATGCAGCTAGGGTTTCTACGTCTCTTCAATACCATGCAAAAGAAATTTGCCAAAATGAAAATTAGTTTTGTTTTTAGTAAAGGTTGAACCCACAACCACTCAATCACAATCAAGTGCACAACCAATTCAACCAATTCACAATTGTGATAATTCTAAGGTTATGTTATCACGTCTCACATTCAAATATATAGCATAAAAATTCATAAATTAAATAACATACAATTGGCATACATAAGACTTGAACCCAAGTCCTCTCATACAATCAAAGTACTCTCAACCACTTGAGCTAGTACTTTTTCACATCATAGCAATCCGCATTAAATACCTTAAATGCTTTTATTACCCGCATTTATTAAATAATTATTTAATTAACTATTTAATTTTCTCGGGTTTTACACTTAAATGTTTTTGGGATATTTTGAGGTGTGTTAGTGCAGTGGTAGCTAAGTTGAGCTCATGGAGGTGTGAAAATATTGGATCTTGCGATTTTCTCTATCTTTTACTAGAAAAGGGACTTTGATAATCCATAAATATTTATGATAAAAGATAATTTGGGAAAATATATCTTTAGATATTTTATTTGATATTTTTAAATAATTATCTTATTTAATTATGTCATAAAATATCAAAAAATAATAATTACCAAATCTTTTTTAAATATGATAAGATCTTCTTAATCTTTTTAGATATCCATAACAAACAGGTATATCTTGAAGATATTTAATTATTTAAAAGATAATTGGAGGAGATTGCAAATTGCTAATTTAGAAGTAATTAAATTTATCTCTAAGTGATTTATTTATTTATTTTTATTAGTTGGTGATAATTTATCATATATCTCTAAGTAATTTATTTATTTATTATTATCAGATACGTACTGCACTTAGGCGGCCTAACATGACCATAGTAACAAAGTCCGCCTACATAACCCCCAAGGATGCAAATAGTTACCAGATAAATCAAGCGGACAAGAGTAAGCGGCCTAAGCCATCTACTGCAGAAGACGAAACGAGAACCTGGCGACCCTTACAGACTTAAAGCATTACTAGCAAAGCCTCTAAGGCCCACAAATGATCGATCTAAGGGGCCTGGGCTAGGCCCAGGCCCACCTGCGGCCTAAATAAGGGCCTAACCCATGACGTGGCCAGACATAATCAATAAACTATAAATATGCATAGAGCCCAGCATTTAAAGGTACACATTCATTAATCCCTTAATCACGAGATTTGACTTTTTTATAATCCCTTGCTGACTTGAGCGTCAGAGTCTTCTCCGCAGGTAACCCCTCTTGGGTCCAGGCCGGTCCAAGCCGAGGTACTAGTAAATAACATATGCAAGCCAGGAGGAAGCCTACTAGAGAGATTGCGGATTGAGGTAAGGTGATTTTTTGTGTCTGACATCTCTTATTTGTTCTCCGCAGGAACAATTGGCACCCACCGTGGGGCACGAAGTAACAACTCACGTATCAACCCACACTTTCTCGACGATGGTTTCTACTCGCAGCAGAGCTGGTGTTATGAAGCAAACTGAAGCAGGTCCTGCAGCGCCTGCTGACATCACCCTGGACTTTGCCGCCATCCTTGAAGGCTAAGCCAAAATGCAACAAGAGTTGGCGGATCTGAAGAAGCGCAATGCTGATGAGATGGAGGCACTCAGACAAGAAAATTCCCGGGTAAGGAGGAAGATCAAGGCTGACCCTACCCAAAAGTGAAAAGCCAAGGAAGCATAAGAAGCCACAAAGTATTTGGCTTACCATCCTAGTGAGGAAGAAAGCGAGTACAATCCTACCTAGCACACTTTCACCACCACTCAATAGACACCCATCATTTCTACCCATCACACACACTTCCACCCCACCCTCCCAAGACACCCCGCAACACCTACCCCCGCTGTCACCCTTCCCACTACTCGTATCCCACCTTACAACTTTACCTCCACCATTCCCACCCTCATCCACCATCCCATTCTGCCTTACCCGTTACCACCCCAACCACCCAGGCACTGCCACCTTTTTACCGATTTCATCACCAACACCTCTCTCCCTGCCCAGTGGGAACCTTTCACGCTGGACCGTTATATGGGTGAAACTGACCCAGACGAGCACCTCAAAGTATACATAACACACGTCGCCCTCGATACATCCCATGATGTCGTTTTCTGCAAAGCCTTTCCAACCACCCTTAAAGGCCCTGCACTTGAATGATTCACTACTTTCCTGCCATATTCCATTGACTGCTTTGACACCCTCTCCCCCATGTTCACTACTCATTTCGCCGGCAGCCGTCCACATCAAACCACAACCCTCTCTCTCCTCGGCGTCAGACAAGATTAAGACGAGACGTTGCGGACCTTCATAGACCGCTTCAGCAAGGCCTCCCTTTGCACACCCCACCTCAACCAAGAAATGATACTATAATGTATGACCCTCACTCTCAAACCCGGTCCCTTCGCTAACAACATCTACCTACACCCACCTGCATCCATGCACCAACTTAAGTTTCGCGCTACGAACTACATCCGCATGTAAGAGATGCAAACCCGCCACACGAAGTTCTGCAATGATTACACACCCTCCGCTGCCAACCCCCAAACCACCCTCACGACCTGACTCCAGACACAAAGAACCCAGACAACCGTGTTTCACCATATACGCACCACTAAATGTCCCAGATCCCGCCTCCTTGATGAAGCTCTTCAAGCTGACCTCATCCCACCACCTCGTAAAACATCCAACCCTCATAACGCAGACATGTCCAAATATTGCCGCTACCACCATAACAATGGACATACCACAAACGAATGCAAAGCACTCCAAGACAAGATAGAAGAATTGGTTCGTGCTGGCCATTTTTGCCGCTTCATCCACAGAGACGACCACCCACATCCTTCACGATCCGATCACTGATACCCACACCGCGATTCTCGCCGCGACAAATGCCCCATCCAACCAACCAGCCATGACCCCCAACCTGCTCGCATTAATGTTGCCCCAATTGATCCTCCGCTACCCGACACGATTAACACCATCTCTAGCAGCTTTGCTAGTTGCGGGTCCACCTCCTTAGCTAGAAAGAAACATCTCCGCGAACTCCAGTCCATTAACTACATAACTCACTCCCACCACAGACGCCGCATACCTCCCATTACCTTTACAGACGATGATTTCCATGGCGTCGATCACCAGCAAGACGACCCCATGGTCATCATGGTCGAACTCGAAAATTACGCGGTCAAGAATGTTCTTATCGATTAAGGCAGTTCAGTTGACATCCTATATTAGACGACATACCAGAAACTACAGCTTCCCACCACTACCATGGTCCCGTATGATGAACCTATATACGACTTCTCCAGGGAGAAGGTCTCCACTCGTGGGTACATCGATCTCCACACCATTTTTTGCAATGGCACTCAAAGCAAAATAATCTCCATCTATTTCCTTGTCGTAGACGTGCCTACATCATACAATGTCCTCCTCAGCCGACCATCCCTCAACACTCTAGGTGTTGTCGTATCTATGTCACACTTGGCCATGAAATTCTCCTCTCTATCTGGTGACATTCTTACCATCTACGATGACCAACGGCTCACGCGCGAATGCTACATGGCCAGCCTACGTCCATAACTACCCATCCTCCAAACCAACAACATTGAACGCCTTCCCAGCTCTAACATAGCCTTATCTAGGGATGACTTGGACCATAGAGTAGGACACGATGCATGCCTCGAACAAGTCGATCAAATTGTACCCTTGGAACTCCCTAATGGAAGCACCCTCAAATTGGGCACCGACCTCCAACAAGAACAGCGTGACATACTAACGCCCACCCTCATCAGCAATACCGACGTCTTTGCCTGGTTAGCCGTTGACTTACCATGCGTCGACCTTCAAGTCGCAGTCCACAAGCTCTCCATTTATAAAGAAGCCATATATGTCTCTCAAAAAAAATGGAAGCTTGGCGAAGAACTTCGATTAGCAATGAAAGTCGAAGCCGACAAGTTACTAAACGCAGGTTTCATCAAGGAAGCCTAATACACCATTTGGCTTTCTAATATAGTTATGGTCAAAAAAGCAAATTGCAAATGGCGAATGTGCGTCGATTATACAGATCTCAATAAGGCCTGCCCCAGAGACGCTTACCCCTTACCCAATATTGACCGACTAGTTGACGGTGCAGCCGACAACAAGGTCCTCAATTTTCTAAATGCATACTCCGGATACAACCAGATCCTGATGGCTGCAACCAACATGAACAAGACCGCCTTCATCACAAAGGACGCCAATTGTTTTTTCATGGTCATGCCTTTCGGCCTCAAAAATGCAAGAGCAACTTATCAACAAGTCATAACCAGCACGCTCAAGACTTTTCCACAGTATTCTATGCATTACGATAGTACAACCTACGCCTCAACCTTGAAAAATGTGTTTTCGGCGTCCATCGTGGCGAATTCCTTGGCTCCAAGCTAATACAACGTGGCATAGAAGCAAACCCCAAAAAATGTAATGCCATCATTGAGATGAGAAGCCTCAACAATGTCAAGGAAGTACAACGCCTCAATGGTCGTCTGACCGCCATATCCCACTTCCTACCCAAATTAGCCAAACAAACCCAGCCCATCATTCAATTACTCAAGAAATCCGCAAGGTTCTCTTGGAATGACGAATGTGAGCAAGCTTTCCAAAACCTCAAAGTCTCCTTAACATCACCACCCATCCTCCATAAGCCGAATATCCACCAACCCCTTCTCATCTACATTACCGCAACAGATCACACTATAAGTGTCGCGCTAGTTCAAGACGTCACTGGCACTCAACATCTCGTATACTTCGTCAGTCGAACCTTGCAAGATCCAAAAACCAGGTATCAGATGGTGGAAAAGCTAGCCCTATCCCTAGTACATGCAGCACGCCGCCTACGCCCATACATTCAAAACCACAATATCATCGTCAAAACTGATTATCCAATTCAGAAGATACTCCAAAAACTGGACCTTGTCGGTCGCATGTCGTCGGCCGTGGAACTATCCGAGTTTAACGTACGTTACGAACCCCACGGCCCCATCAAAGCTCAATGCCTTCTCGACTTCGTCAATGACCTGCAACACACCCCTAAAGAAGACCAATGGACACTTTACGTAGATGGTTCTTCGAATCCGAAAGGGGCAGGGGCCGGTATCGTCCTTGAAGGCCCCAACGACATCCTCATTGAAAAATCCCTCCACTTCGCCTTTAAGACCTCCAACAATCAAGCTGAGTATGAAGCCATCCTAGCCGACTTATCCCTCACACGCGAAGTTGGCGTCAAAACACTTACATGCAAAACTGATTCCAAACTCATTGTGGGCCATCTAAACGATGAATTTCAAATCAAAGACCCTACCCTTCTGCAATACTATCACCTAGTTCGCAACGTCATCCAATCCGTTTTTGAACGTGTGTGCGTCCAATACATCCCCATAAGTGAAAATGTCAGAGCCAACATACTATCTAAACTAACATTTGCCTAAACCTAACTCAGAACCAGGCCGACAACTGGACAATTCCCTACATCCAGTATCTCCAAACCGGTAGCCCTCCACCTGACGCTGACAAGAGCTAGCTGGCTAAAGTCGTAAGGTATACGATGATAGGGGATGACTTATACAAGCAGAGATATGGTCAGCCACTCCTCAAATGTGTCACAACCGAACAAGCCCAGTGCATAACAAAATAATTGCACTAAGACATATATGGATATCACTCCGGCGCGCGAACCATGACCACCAGAATACTCCAAGTCGGTTACTTTTAGCCAACTATGGAGGTAGACTGCCACACCTTTGTCAAAAAGTGCATACCATGCCAGAAGCATGGCAACCTCATCCATCAGAAGCAACAACAACTCCACTCCATACTTTCCCCATGGCCCTTTGCAAAATGGGGAATGGACATTCTCGGCCCCTTTACCCTGGTAAAAGGCCAAGTGAAATTTTTAATAGTAATCATCGATTACTTCACCAAATGGATAGAAGCCAAACCATTAGCCACCATCACAGCTCAACAAGTCCAACAATTCGTTTGGAAAGATATCATATGCCGTTATGGCGTCCCACATACGATCATAACCGACAATGGCCGACAGTTCATAAACAAAGAACTCGCTAAGTTCTACACCGGCCTCAGCATCAAACATGTAACCAGCTTAGTGGAACATCCGTAGACCAATAGCCAAGTCGAGGCAGCCAACAAATTTATACTAGTAGAATTGCGCAAAAGATTGGATAGGGCCAAGGGCCGATTGCTAGAAGATTTAGTAAAAGTGTTGTGGGCCTACAAGTGTACCCCCCAGTCAACAACGAATGAATCCCCTTTTAGCCTAGTATACGGCGCAGAAGCCATGATTCCAGTAGAAATTGGCGAACCATCTCTGCACCGAGAACTATACGACCCGGATCAAAACCACCAAAATATGTGCACCCACCTCGACCTCCTACCTGAGTTAAAAGACAAAGCGCAAATCTGCAACTTAGTAGCTAAGCAAAGAGCGGCCAGGAAATACAACGCGAACTTATGCCCCCGATTATTCGCAAAGGGAGACCAAGTCTGGAGAATGGCCAGCAGCGCAAGAAAGAAGGATGGCAAATTCTCTGCCAATTGGGACAACCCGTACCGAATACGTGATGATGCAGGAGGCGACGCTTACAAGCTTGAACAGTTATCAGGCGAAGAAATCCTGAATACATGGAATGTATCTCATCTCAAATTTTACTTCAGTTAGACTACTTACTGTACCGAATACTTGTAACCTTGGGTGTACTCTTTTTCCTCACCTGGCATTTTTCCCTAAGGAGGGTTTTGGCCAAGGAGTTTTTAATGAGGCACCCCAAAATTCATGAATAAAACAAAGGGTTCTTGATCACACGCTCAACTCTTTAACCATGTTTTAATCGCTTAAGTTCTCCACCCTTACCATAAGTAAGCGGTCTAGGTCGAACACCCTTTATATGTTAAAAATGGCTTAAGTTCCCTACCCTTACCACAAGTAAGCGGCCTGGGTCGAACACCCTTTATATGTTAAAAATCGCTTAAGTTCCCCACCCTTACCACAAGTAAGCGGCCTAGGTCGAACACCCTTTATATCTTAAAAATCGCTTAAGTTCCCCAGCCTTACCACAAGTAAGTGGCCTAGGTCGAACACCCTTTATATGTTAAAAATCACTTAAGTTTCCCACCCTTACCACAAGTAAGCGACCTGGGTCGAACACCCTTTATATGTTAAAAATCGCTTAAGTTCTCCACCCTTATCACAAGTAAGCGGCCTGGGTTGAACACCCTTTATATGTTAAAAATCGCTTAACTTTCCCACCCTTACCATAAGTAAACAGCCTGGGTTGAACACCCTTTATATGTTAAAAATCGTATAAGTTTCCCATACTTACCACAAGTAAGCGGCCTGGATCGAACACCCTTTATATGTTAAAAATTGCTTAAGTTTAAATTATAACTTCCACACACAAAATGACCCAAATACATCTACAAATGCCCAATACTACTTATTCGAATAAAAAGGCATACTCAAACGACAAACTGAATACGTAAAACATTCATACCAACAACATTCAACAATCACGCTCCTATGCAATATACTATCGTCATCAACCAACACAACAAATATCCGAAAACATGCATCATATTTAAAAGAAATAAAAAATAGTGTATGGGTTATTTCAGACTTAGAATTCATAACAAATAGTAAAAATAAAGCCTATATTCCAAGTTGCCTTTTCCTCATCACCTTCTGCAACCACCGCCTCTTCAGCATTAACGTCTTCATCGACCGCCACCCTCTCCTCCTCCTCAGGACTAGTCTCGACCTCGCTGATGAGTTGGTCGTCAACCACGTCCTTGTTCATATCAAATCTGGCATCCGACTTATCTACATCTTTGAAAAAGAAGGTCGCCTGCCTCATGCCCTTTTAAAACCCATTGATATGTTCCTGAATTATACAACCTTTCAGGTCCTCCAGCTCCACTTCTAGGCCATCATGCTTCTCTTTTAATTCGTCATAATCAGCCTCCAAATCCGCAATCCTGCCCTTCAACTTCTCCTCCGAGTCCAAGCATCGTACTTTCCAAGTCCCCAGCCTCTTTTTCTCCTCCAGCCATTCCTTTCTTTCCTTCTCCCAAGCCGCTTTCTCCTCGGCATGCTTAGCCGCTTGACTTTACAGTTCATCTACCTTTGACTGACTCCCATCCTTCAACTCCCTTTGCAGCATGCTACCAACCCTATGACCCATAATTAATGCCTTACTACTAAATTCTAACATAGCCTTCACCATGGCATTCAGCTCCATGTTATCAATGGAGTTAACTAGTGTTTCCGATTAATTAATCTCTATATCCTTTCGTACAGTCGTCGCCGACAATTCTATCAGTCCAGCTTCTGACTTCATAGCCCCACTTGACGATCCCGGCCCCAACAAGGCGACCCTCCTTTCTTCACATCCTTTCCTTCACCATACCTAGCGGGCAGCTCCGCTTTCCTTTTCGTTCCCCTGTGAACGTGCACTTCCACCAAGGATTCTTGCAAATTGGGAACCTCAGTGCTCTTGACAGTCGTTGCCCTCGTCGCCTTCTCCTTCCTCAGTGTCTGAAAAAGCGTCAAGTTCTTCTTCCCAAGTTGTGCTATATGCCTTGCATTGTACACACCAAATGCTGGTTAGTTAACTCACACACATTATAGCACTTAAAATTACAAAAGGATACCTTCAATATCAACAATCGGATGAACCAAATTATAAACCCTAACTAAGCCCTTAGTTGGCAGCCTATCATTAAACTTTATCAACATCTCCACCACCTCCTTATCCGTCATCGACAACTTCTCAATCTTCATGTCCTTATACCGTCAAGGGTTATCGGTCCAACTAAAAGGGAACTTAGTACTCCTGTCATCGTTATAGAAATGCGATCTCCCAGCCTCTTTCACTACTGCTTTGAAGAATCCATCCTTGAAATGTTTGAATGACTGGTGAGTGCGTCCAGTCTGCTTATACTCGACCGACTCACCAAAGATAACCACATTGCGGCTGTCGTGGCCTTGTGTCATAGAAATACAAAAAAGCCTACGGAGAAGGTTGCATGTATAACGAGCGATAGAGAACATGAAAGGCTTGCAAGTACGCCCAGCTATTCAGATGTAGCTGGGTAGGAGCAACATTTAGTAAACGAAGTACCCCCATGGTAAAGTCATCGAACGGTAGCCTCACGTGCAATTGTGAAAAATGACACATATACATGTAGAAAAACTTATCAATCGCTCCCTTCTGGTTGTGGCAGACACGTCCAATAGCACTCACCCGCTCCAAAGACACTATATCACGGTTTACACCCCTCTCTACGACAAGAGTATAGTTAAGCCATGAATTAAGCAACCTTGACCATCTGAATAATGAAGATTGATTTCGAACATCTGCAGCGACCCACTCATAATCGGTCTTAGCTGGTCAGCTACTCTTTGTTATCTCCTCTAGAGGGTCTTCCCTCACCTCAATTATTGTCTCCATCAAAATCCTTCCCGTTCCAATCACAAGACCGTCACTCCCCTCATCAGACTGTCTACCTACACCTTCCCTAGACCGCCCACTCCCACTACTCGATGTAGATAATGGCATACTACCGCTAGTATTAGACATACCTTTTTTAGTAAGTAAGATGTCGGCAGGAACACAAAACTAATCGGACAGCTCTAACGCACACAAGTCACTGATCATCGATTTCTTACAAATGAGCCAACATGAACAAACTTTCAATAGCACCCTCATTTATAAACATCGATCCGAAGCGCTACAATTACTTCCCGCCAAAAGTTATAAGACACACGAAGCGTCACAACGCACACGAAAAGTCACAATACTTCAAACGACAACGCAAAACCCTTCTGATTAGACCCTTGACATCTGCACCTTTTCACCTATCACCACCTATTGAGTCTTTAGCCTTAACATTGTTCATCACACTTAAAGGTTGGGAGACTGGTGTAACGCACCTAAGCGACCTAACAAAAAAGCTCACACTTCTCATCCTTTGTCGCTATAGGTATACCGACACAGGTTGGGAGACTGGTGTACTGCACCTAGGTGGCCTAACATGACTATAACAGTAAAATTCGCCTACATAACCCCTAGGATGCAAATAGTTACTAGATAAATCAAGCGGACAAGAGTAAGCGGCCTAAGCTGTCTACTGCAGAAGATGAAACGAGAACCTGGCGACCCTTATAGACTTAAAGCATTACTAGCAAAGCCTTTAAGGCCCACAATAATTGAGCTAAGACCCATGACGTGGCCAGACATAATTAATAAACTATAAATACGCGTGGAGCCCAGCATTTAAAGGTACACATTCATTAATCCCTTAATCACGAGATTTCACTTTTTTAGAATCCCTTGCTAACTTGAGTGTCGAAGTCTTCTCCGCAGGTAACCCCTCTTGGGTCTAGGTCGGTCCAAGCCGAGATACCAGCAGATAACATATGCAAGTCGGGAGGAAGCCTACTAGAGATTGCAGATTAAGGTAAGGTGATCTTTTGTGTCTGACATCTCTTATTTGTTCTCCGCAGTAACAAGATATATTGATATTATCAACCAACTATATTTTTCAAATAGTCTATATATCTCCAAAAAAATTTAATTATTCATAATCTCTATAAAGACAAATAATATTTATCTTTATCTTTATTTTAAAAGATATTTGAGAGATTTTAGCAACAAAAAAATTCAATCCAAGTCCTATATAAAGAGACCAAGGAGAAGCATAAAAAGAAGCTCAGAACTTTAGAGTTTAGGAACCCTTAGAGGGGACTTGTAAGACCCGGAAAAAATTAAATAATTAATTAAGTAATTATTGGGTAAATGTGGGTAAGGAGAACCTTTAAGGTAATAAATGCGGAGTGTATGATGTGGAAAAGTGCTTGCTTAAGTGGTTGAGAGTACTTGGTGGGTGTGAGAGGACTTGGGTTCGAGTCCTAAGTATGTTATTTTTGTGTGATATTAAATTAGTATTATTTTTGTGTATATTAAACATGTTGTGGATTTTCATGATAATTGAATTATATTGATTAGTATGAAACATGAATTGGTTGAATTGGTTAGGCATGGGTTTGGTATGTACATGAGTGTGCGTTTAAATCTTGGAAGACCCAAATGAAACTTTATTTTTGCCATTTTTTTTAGTTTGATTTGAAGTTGAAGGGTTAAGGGAAACCCTAGCAGAAACAGCAGTCAAGGGTAGTTGGAAAAATAAGGCAATTAGTGAGCTTGAATGGTCATTACCTTAACCCTTAATGCAGTTTTCGTTTTAGGGTCTTAAACCAACATTAAAACACCAATAAAAGTCTAATTGTGGGACAAGAGGAAGGTTTCTGCAGAGAGTATTATGAGGTAGACAGAGGAGTGTGAAATTCAGTGAGATATTGAGAGTGAGAGAGGAATCGTGAGGGGGCTGAATTGATAGAAGCCAAGGGAGGCCATTTTGAGTCAAAGGAAAGAAGCACAAGATTACTCGGGAAAGCTTTAATCCAGGTTATGGGAGCTCTTACTTGTATGTTTGATGGTAATTGTGTGTTTTCGTGCCGTATCGATTGATGTAATGTATAATCTGGGTTTGGGATGGATTCTAGCGAATATCTGGAAATTTCCAGAAACCGCTTGGCGGCATTGAAGGCCCGCCAGGCGGCTCATGCTCCCAACGTTTTTTTTAAGTCCTGCTATGCACTGCCTGGCGGCTAAAGGTAGTCCGCTAGGCGACACAAACTGGTTTGCTAGTTTCTTCTGATTTTTGGTATTCTCGTGGTGGGCGAGGCTTGGGAGGAAATTCTGGTGATTCGAATGTGGCTGGTATGATGAATTATTAACTGTAAAAAAATTTATAATTGGTGGATTAATACGTTAATTTTAATTGAATTGGAAATTTAGGGTTCATGAGGAATTAGAATGGGAAAACATGGATGATCGCCGTGGTGAGTTGTGTTGATTGAAAATAGAGGTTAACGTAATTAGGATGTGAAATTTGGTTATTGTGTGAAAGTGAAGTCATGTTAGACTCAATGAAAAATGAATTTGGATTAGTTGTGAACGCTGTGAATGCTGGAAAATGTGGCAGTGTGCGAAACTGGTATGAACCGCCTGGCGGCTCTTGGGTGCCCGCCAGGCGACGCATCAGAGGGGAGAATGTTTTGGTGATGTTGCTAGAAAATGCGTTATGGAGAGTCACAAAGGGGGAAATTTTTGGAGGATTAGGGGTAATAGTCAATAAATTTCTTTTCAAGAATTGAGTGAATATACCAACATGTGGGGACTAAGGATTAAATTGTGGTATGACTTAAGTGTAAATGAAATTGGAGAAGATTAATGTAAGATATACCTTGTATTGTGATAAGTGGTGAGCATACTAATTATACCAGAGGGCTTGTTCTTATATTGAATTATGCGATGTATATTGAAATGAGATAATTGAGACTTGGGTTTAGCTAATTGTACATATTACATTCTGGTCTGATTTTATGTCATGTAATACTTTAAATGAATGAGTGATGGAAATATTACGCAAATGGGGGTCTATTAAGACATGTAAAAAATGTCAAAAACCAGTAGCATTGCGCTACTGGTACAGCGCCTGGTGGGGCGGGGTGAACCGCCTGGCGGTAGAGTGAAAAACAGTGGTAGTGGCCACTATTAGTGCTAGGCGCCTGGCGGCAGGGTGGTGTCCGCCAGGCGATGACGGTGTCTAGGCGGTACCAGGCGGTTTGCGTGACTGTACAATTGTTTTTTTTTGCTTTGATTGGTGCACTTGAAGGACTAAGTTCACTTCTTTTGTGCTTGGGCTTGATGGACTAAGTCCAATAGAGGTCTGGGACGTGCTTGAGTGGTTGAACGCATGATGGGCATGGAATAGTGGTGTTCCCGTCGGCTACTATTGGGCGAGGAGTCCTTAGTATGGTGATTGAATGCGTTGGACGCACAATGGGCAAGGAACTGTGATGTTCCCGTCGGCTACTATTGGGCGAGGAGTCCATAGTATGGTGATTGCATGCGTGCCATGGTCCAAGTTGAGTAATCTTGGATGTGTTACTACAGACGAGGAGTCTGTAGGGTTGAACTATGAGCAGGATTGGCTCGTAGGGTTGGACCACGAAAGGGATAGTTTCGTGGAGGCACAGTGAAAATCCCAGGACCTAGTTTCATGCATGTGACTCAGGAAGGAATCTGAGATCAGGGGTGGATAATTTGTAATTAACATATATCAGTAAATTTTTATTAGGATGGGTATCATATTTAATTTGTTTAATATGTATAGCTCACCCTATCTGTGTGTGTATGATGATGATCGGATGATTTATTATTCGGGAGCAGATGTTTTGACAGGTGAGCCAGGAGACGCTTGAGACTGGAGAGCGGAATCATGTTGTGGGCTTTTGAAGATTTAAATTTTTGATGTATTTATGTTTTGGAACATTAGCCACTTTTGGCTTTTATAAGTTGTAATGTTTTTGAATTGCGAACAGTTACAATGTTTTGAATTTGCGACTTTAATTTTCCCGCGTTTTGGGAACATGCATATATAAATGAGGAATGATTTATATTATCGTATTTAGTCTCATTTATTTAATTGTTTATGATATTTTCAAAGTAATATTCCTTAGGGATGTTACAGGACTAATTTCGTTTCCTCTTTCTCCCACTTTCTTCTTTGATTTTTATTTTATTTTACCTTCCATGGAGTGTTAAACTTCTTGGGTTGGTTTCATTATAATTTCATATGGATTCTGAAGTTAGAATGAAATAGTTTATTTGTTCTTTTTATTATTGTTGTGGTTTTCATTCATCTATGTCTTTTGTTTTTGAATCACGTAAAAAGTAATGATTTTGACATGCTAGCTAATTAGCGAGGTGTTTAAATCTATATGCATGCTAACCACATGAGCTGAAGGATTTTTAAATCTAATTGAGACTTTACTTTGATTTTATTTAGAAACTTTCATGTGATTAAATGATTTTTTACCAATTATTGAGACTTTACTTTGGTTAAGGGTATTTACTCTAACTAAAATTGATCGAGGCTTTACTTTGATTAATTAAGTTTTTTTATTTGGTAAGGAGATAAAAGAATAGACATGATTAGGCATAGTAAAATTTGATTGAGACTACATTTTGGTTGAATTTACTGTGGATAATCTAAAAGTTCTCACTTTAAATGAGACTATACTTTGGTTGAATATAAAAGTGAGAACACCAACAAGAAAATCAATTATGAAAGATATCAATTAAGATAAAATTTATATTTTCACACTAAAATTCACTCAAGTGTTTCAGCTTGTGTTTTTACTCAAAATACTCATGTAAGTAAAAACTCATGACATTTAACAAGACTCTAGTATTCACAAACTTTCAGAAAACATGCAATCAAAGATCATGAGGACTTTCCACAAGTTGTAATGAGGCCAAGGTAAAGGTAGGAAAGCTTAAAAGGATTCTTGGGTTTTTGAAATAAATATAGAAAGAATAAAGGAACATGATTTCAAAAACAACCATTTTTCTTTTTCTGCTCTTTTTGAGAAAACAATTATTTTTCTACATTTTTTTTGCAAAACTCTTTCATTTTTTCTTCTTCCTTTTTGCCATTTTTATTAATTTATGGGTGAGGTACTCACCCACACACTTTATTCCTCAACCAATTCTAGCATAATCCACTAGCTCCTTCTTTCTTTGTAATGTAAGGAAAAACATAGTCTTTTTCTTTTTGAGGATTTGCAACGAGCTTAAAATAAGAAAAAGTGGTTTAAAGCTCAAAGGGGCTACCAATGGATTAATATTAGATGGGTTTATTTGGCCAAGTAGCTAAAAACAAGAAATGTCTCAGTCATATCAAATCATGCATATTCATCTATGTTACAAAACAAAAGAATCAAGCTAAATATTTGAGTATAAACAACACATGATGAGCAAGTCACTCAAGAAAAATAGGAATGTCACATGGTGGTCCATCCTTTACATTAAGGATTAAGACTCACAAGGTCAAAAATCTTTCACAAAATATTCAATCAAGAAATTCTTGAATCAACTCAATTAGTAAATCCCAGAAACAATCCACTCATATCAATACGACTTCTATTTTTCTAGAATTATGATCATCCCAGTTTTTGAATCAAATCCCAAAATCTAATGTGAATATGTTTTACTGAAAGCAGGGAAATATTTTTGGTGGATTTCTTATGAGACATATTGTTTAAAAGTTTCATCCCTGATATTGTATGTTTGAGCAAGATGTTGATTATACTTTTTGTAAACAAAATCATGCAATCTTTTGTGGTCTAGTCTATTCCTTTTCTTTGAATGAATTTGCAATGTGAATAAGTAATATGTGAATTAATTTCTTTCTACAACTTACAACTAAGATAGTAATGAAATGAGTCATGTCTTATTACTTGCTCAAAAACACTCCAATTACGCTCAATCCTGATGAACTACATGTCAAGCTTAAAATCTTGATTGCTAGCTTTTGTAAGTTGGAAGCTGCATGCCCATAATTCTTCCACCAACAAGCAAAGAAAGTAGCCTAGAATGTAACCATTATATCTTATCACGATTTGAAAAGTTTTTAAGTGTCTCACCTGGGGTCGTGGTTTTCCTTGATTCTCTGGCAAAATCATCACCAAATAGTCCATTTGCACTCTTATAAAGAGACAACTTAGTTAAAAAAATTTGCTACACATCTTTACTTGGCATCAACCGTCTGATGCAATCATATAATCCATTTGTAACTTCCAAATCATATTCCATGTCTGGGTTGGAATAAAAGAACTATAGGTTCAAAGAGTGACCAACAACATGCAAGGGGAGATGAAGTTGACATGTCCATCTGTTATCAATGATTGTAAATACATCATTGTATTTACTTTCATTGTTTTTGAATGACTTCATTATTGTTTCCTTGGCTTTATCCAATGCTTCATATATATAACCTATAGCTACTTTTCTTTCCCCATCCACTAGACGAAGCACATGAACAAGAGGAGCCATGACTTTATGAGTAAATACTACTTGATTCCTTCCCCTTGGCTTCCTTAGATAGCTTGTTATTGCTCCATTCATCAGAGGTGAACATTTTTCTCAAATTTCCCTTCTCTTGATGCAACCTTTGTAATGATAAGTAAGAGGTAGCAAACCTTGTAACTACATGTCTTACTAATTCCCTCTTATTTGTAAATTGTCTCAACAAACTCAAGGTACTATAATGGCTATAGATAAAGCCAACAAGACTAACTCCTCTTTGAATTGTCTTCTTTATCGAAGGAAGTTTCCAATGTCTTCAAGCATCAAATCTATACAATGGGCAACATAAGGAGTCCAATAGAGATGGGGTCTTTTCTCTTTTAAAAACTTACCAACTAACACATAATTGCTCCCATTATTTGTTATAATTTGAACAACATTTTCTTCCCCAATCTCCTCCACAAGATAATCAAGCATCTCTAATAGTTTCTCCTGTCTTCACAAAGTTTGAACCATCAATGGACTTGACAAACATTGTCCCTATAGGGGAACTCACAAAAAATTTAATCAATCATCGTTGCTTTCAATCAGTCCATGCATCTGACATAATAGAACAACCATGTTTGCTCCATTGTAATTTATGATCCTACAACAACTTTTCAATCTACTCAACTTCCTTGTTGAGAAGTGGGGCTCTAATTTCATGATAACTAGGAGCGGGTAAATTAGATTCATAAGCACCTATGGCATCAATCATATCTTGAAAACTTTTCAACTTCACAAGGTTAAATGATAAGCTTGCTTGGTACAAAAATCGAGCAATATATTGATGAATCGAGGCCTTAAATTTGTCACATGTCTCTTTGATGTTAGTTTGCCTTAGTTTTTCCATTTTTTTTTCTTCTCTTCTCTATTGCAATAGTTGGATTTCTACAAAACATATCCATTGGTCCTTTTCTTCCACCGCTATTTCTCCCTTTATCATTATGGCCATGGAAATTTCAACCTCATCTTCATTTTCATGGTTATCATTTGTTGCACTATATCCAAGATTGACGGAGGAGTTGTTTGCTTTTTCTTTGTATTATTTCCAAAGTTCTTCTCTCACATTTTTTGGTGTCTTGGTGCAAGCAACAACATTGCCCTTCTTTCCCATTAGATGTTCTTTTGCTCTAGTAACTCCTCATTTCATAATTTTTCCACAATAATTGTAAACAATTGTATTTAAATTTGATTAATCCATCGGATGACAATATTTTCAACCCGGGTCACTTCTATGGGATGTTCTTGAGGTATCCTTATCATGGGCCATTATTGTTGCTGGAAAATAGGAATATATTTTGCAAAATAATTATAGTGAAAGTAGAGGAGTTAAAAAAAATTTAAAAAAAGTCAAAAAAATAGAATTGGTAGTGGTTGACGGCGGTGATGCAATGGTGGCCAACGAAAGTGGTGGTTGGCAGTTGCTACAGTGGTTGACAGTGACAATTGATGTTGCAATGGAAAAAGAATGCAACATCGAAAGAAAAGATTGGCTGGATTGTTTTAGATTAAAAGATTAAAGAAAATTGACTGTGGGGGATTGTAGAGAATTTACTACTAGTTGTTGAAGATAGTTAAGGTAAAAAAATAAGAATGGAGAGGACTTTAAGGTAGGTTAGAAAATAATATTTGAGTGGGTCAAGCCCAATTGTTTAAAGAATGACTATTTTAAAGAGTCAAACTTCTTTTTGATGTTGCAGTGGGAAAGAATGCAACATCGAAAGAAAAGATTGGCTGGATCAGTTTAGATTAAAAGATTAAAGAAAATTGACTGTGGGGGACTGCAAAGAATTTACTACTAGTGGTTGAAGAAAGTTAAGGTAAAAAATAAGAATGGAGAGGAATTTAAGGTAGGTTAGATTAAATAATATTTGAGTGGGTCAGGCCCAATTGTTTAAAGAAAGACTATTTTAAAGAGTCAAACTTCTTTTTCCCACCCACGAGTTTAGGGTTTTCATTCTTCCTCACAATCACGCCTTCGCTACTGCTATAAGTTTTGTTTCTCCTTTTCTCTTCCGCTCAGCCTTTTTTTTCAGTCTGATTTTTTCGCCATAACTACCCCACCACCGTGACCCGCAATGCCAAAAGTGGCCGCCAGGGAAAATCTGATTTGCCTCCGCCTTGTTGTGGCAACAGGCTTGGAAATCGAGATCGGTTTCCGCCATGGCGCCACCATAGCTGATATTCAATAACACTGCAATGAATGCAACTCTAACTATCCTGAAGAGAGAGAAAAAAACAGATAAAATGTTTAACATCACATTCATACTTGTATCATTTACTTGAAATAGTAAAATGAATAAATTTCGTTTTCAAAACTAGTTGCCAAGTAAGTTTTTAAGGCTATGGATCATTTTCATGTCTAGACTGCATAAGATAGGTATTAAGTATTGTAGTAATAGACCCATCAGATGATGGATTAAAGATGATATATTGTGTATTAAACGAGTCAAGTTTAACAGAAGTTCACTGCAAGAAATGTAACCTTTTGTGACAAATAAATAGTGCTGAGGATAAATTTTATCACTATTAATATACTAGTTGTGACAAACTTTTTATTTGTTACAAATATTATTTATACGAATGACAAAATGAAAAAAAATTCACATTAAGTTTATTATAAAATTAAAATACATTTTACTAATTTGTAAATTAATAATTATTATTTATTAAAATGCTAAAATCTTTGTCTGAATAATTTATATAATAAATTTATTTTATATTTAATAAGAAATTATATATATGTATAAGAAATTAGATGTGAAATATTTTTTTAGTTATTATTTTATTTAGTAAAAATGCAACTAATAGTGATAAATAAAATATTGTCACTACTTACATACTACTTACATATTAATTGTGACTAATTTTATATTTATCACGAATACTTTTCACTGATAAAATAAAAAAATGTCACAATAACTATATTTAAAAAAAATAAAAACACATATGTTAAAAAAATATTACATTATAAAATTAGTTTTCTCGTAATAAGAATACGATTAATATAAAAATTATTAAGTATGTATAAATTAATAATTATTTTTTATTATTGACAAATTAATAATACTTTACAAATTTGATATTAGTGGAAAAAAGTATTAAATTTATGTTATTTTAGTCAATATTATTTTTATTTTTTTAATAATATAGTTAATAGTGATAAATTTTATATTTGTCACGAATTTTATTAAAATTGATCAAATATACATATCACAAATTTATTACTACAATGTTATATAATAACAAGTTTTTATTTGATAAAAATATAATTAACAAAAATAATCATTTAATGGCAATTATTATTATTAATTGTTAAAAACCCTTTATTTAAGATTTAAACTCATAACCTTATAGTGATAAACCAATTTAGACCACTCTACAACTCCACAATTACTGTATTCATTTTGATATTTTTTTCTTATTTAAATATAGTGTTGTACTTTTTATTAATATTAGTAAATAATACATTCACTACAAATTTAGATTTAGTATGCAAAATATAAAGTGGTGCCTACATTATTTTATCTATCTCCCTATCTCTTTATGTCTCTCTATATATAAATAAATATATAAAGTAAATAATATTTTCATAGATAAAAATAAATAGATAAATAGAATAAACATAACTAATAACAAAGTTTATGTTACAAAATTATATAAAACAATAATCAATTATCATCACTATCATCTTTAACAATAATATCATTTTCTTCATCCTCTGTTAAATCAATATTTTCATCATTGCTTTCTTCATTGTCATTGTCAATAACTTTCATAGGCATCATTGGATTTCCATTAGTTGTGGATTGGGAGATCTTTTCTATCTAAAGAAAACTCGTGTTCTTTATCAAACTCATTGGATATAACTGAGATTGAGCCAATCTCTTCATTTTCTTGGCATGCTTCATTTATAGCTTCTTCTGGCATATCATACCAATCTCGAGGCTTTGTTTTCACTACTACAAGCCAATTCGGGTCTTTGGTATCTTTAACATAATACACTTGTTGAACTTGGCTAGCTAAGACATATGGCTCATTCATCTTCAACTTGCGCTTACTATTAATAAGAATAAATCCATACTTATCTTCTTTGTATCCTCTCCCTTTAGAATACACATCCCACCAATCACATTTAAATAAAATGACATTATTTCCACCAGAGTAAATTAATTCAATAATATTTGTTAAGATGCCAAAATAATTCAGGTTACCTGCATTATCGTCACCTTTAACTAAAACTCCACTATTTTGTGATTTCAAGTACATATCTCGATCCTTTACATTAAACCTCCAACTATTTACCAAATAACTTGTATATCGAAAACCACGTGAATTTGGTCCACAAGCCAAGTGAAACAATGACTCATTTTTTATGTTGCCTTCTCTTCTCAAATGTGCAACCTGATAAAGAAAATAATAAGAATGATAAATGTGGTTGAGTTATATAATGACAACCAAGCAAGTTTAATTGATTCTTACATATTTTCTGAACCACTGAAAAAAATTCTTTTTTGTTCCAGATTTTGTGAGTTTGTTTTCTCCAATTCTTGTGTATGTAGTCTGATCACAAAAATACATAATTATATTGAATTACATAAAACCACAAAAATATAAATGTGAAATATAAGAAAATCACTTACCCAATAAAAGGCAAAACATCATCGCAATTTTAGAGAACATAATTTCTTGCTTGCTCTTGTTCGGCTACAGTTAACTCAACATACTTCTTTGCATGCAATGCTTTTCCAACTTGTATAAAAAATTGTAACTTTGACTTATTTAACTAATGTACATCACCCTCATAATTTCTTCCACATCTATTTAATCTTGTCTCAACCCCATCCAAATACCTCGAACAAAAGTGACACACTCTTGTGCAATATAAGCCTCAACTATACATCCTTTTGGACGAGCCTTATTTCTTACATATGATTTTAGCCTACGAAGATACCTTTCAACTGGATACATCCAACGATATTGCACTGGGCCAAAAATCTTAGCCTCATTTGCTAAGTGAATGGGTAAATGGACCATTATGTCAAAAAAAGGAAGGAGGGAATATTTTCTCTATCTTGCACAAGGTTAAAACTATAGTTTTTTCTAGTAGGTATAAAGTGTCTAGACTCAATGTTTTAGAGCATAGCTCTCTAAAAAAAGACCAAGTTCAATTAAGGCTTCACAAACTTCCTTTTGAAGAACACCACGAATTGAAAGAGGGAGAAAGTGATGTAGAAATACATGACAATCATGACATTTCATCCCATATTTTTCCCCCTTCAACGTCTATACACCGAGAAATATTGGATGAATAACCATCAGGAACCTTCAAATCAACTAAAAATTGACAAAATGCATGTTTTTCTTGAGATGACATGGTATAACATGCATATGGAAATGTGTATTTTCCTTCTTCAATCATTGTTGGATGAAGCTCTCAACGTATACCCATATGAGCAAGATCAAATCGGAAGTTTATGTTATCTTTTGTCTTTTTTTCAAGATCCATCAATATTCCTATGATGTTATCACAAACATTTTTTTCCGATATGCATGACATCTAAATTATGACCTAATTTTAGACAATTCCAATAAGACAACTCAAAAAAATACTTTTTTTTCTTCCAATTCTTTGGTAGTTGAATTTTTCCTCGCTTTCTTTTCTGGACAAATTTACCAAATGCCACCTGTATATATTTATCATTAATAAAAATTTGAATATACTAATTCTAATACAAAAATAAAGAATTAGTTAATGAAAAAAAAACACCATTAACTAAGAAACATTAATAATTATTGTTTTAATTTATTTAATTAATACAATTTAAATTAGATATTTTTTTAATTTATATTTTCAAAATATGTCATTTAATAAAATTATGTAATAATAATAAGTAATATTTAAATATAACCATTTAGTTAGTATATAAGATAAAATAAAAAATTAAATTAGTTTATATTTACGTTAAAAAAGAATTATATTATCTATTACTAATGTTTAAATTTAAAAATAATTCTACATGATAAGATAAAATTGATAATGCAGATAAAGTTGGTTACCAAACATAATACAATAAAATTTAAATATTGTTAAATTTATATATTCAAATGCCAATGAATAAAATTATCTCATAAATAATATTATTTTATCTTTTACTTAGATTAGTTTAGATTTACGGTAAAGAAGAAATATATTATCTATCACTATTATTTAAATTTAAAAATAATTTTGAAAAATAAGATAAAATTATAATATATTACATATTATATTATATTAGTTTATATATTCAAAATATGTTATTTAATAAAATTATCTAATAATAATATTTAAATAATTATTTTTTAAATAATATATTTTACTTTGATTTTTATTTTTAACTAAGAATTTTTTTTAATATAATAGAAAAATAAGAGTAGTTTGAAATAATGATTTTAAGAAAAATATAATAATACTAACCTGGTCAAGTGGTGGCAAAAATTCACGGCTGCTCATATAACAATTTTTTTTTTCTATTTAGTAAACTTAATGACCATGTATCCTTGTTACAACAAGGACAAGTAAATTTTCCTTTAGTACTCTACCCTGATTGATTTCCATACGCGGGAAAATCATTAATAGTCCACAAAATAGAGACATATAATTGAAACATTTCTTTCATTGATGCGTCGTATGTCTGTACACCATTATCCCAAAGTTCTTTCAATTCATCAATCAAAGGTTGTAAATACACATCAATATCATTTCGAGTTTTGGGACCAGGAATAAGTGTAAACATTGTGAAATAAGAATCTTTCATGCACATCCAAGGTGGCAAATTATAAGGAATTAGAACAATTGGCCATACGCTATATGAGGTACTCACATTTCCAAATGGATTGAAACCATCACTTGCTAAACCAAGTCTAACATTGCGTGGATCTATCTCTATTCCAAAATTTACCCTAAAATATATAACTGTTTTTTTAAATTAAATAATTATTTTATCATTTTTATCTTGTAAGTAATGTTAGATTTAACTATTTCTTCATATAATTTTTTTAAAATTAATACGTTTTTTCAAATATATTTAATAAAATAAATTACCCATTTTGGTGTCCACATTTTTATTCTAAATTTTACCCCGAAAAAAATAATCGTTATTTTTAAATTTAAAAAATATTTTACCATTTTTATTTTTAAGTAACCATTATGTTAGCTTTAACTATTTTTTTATTTAAATTTTTTTAAATTAATAATTTTTAAACTAAAATAAATATATTTAATACAAAATTATCTACAAAAATAAATAAAAAGTATTTATAATAAAATTTAAAAATGTTATTTATATTTACTTCTAATATTTAAAAAATTAACACATATGCATGTTGTTTCACTATTATAAATAATAAAAGTTAATCACTAAACTAGTTTCTATATAATGAATATCTATTACTAAAATATTATTCATTTATTTATTTACTTATTTAATATTTTATATTTAAAACTAATAAATAACACGATTTCAACTTTAATATGAAATTTCCAAACATGATTTTCTTTTACTAACATGTATTATTATGGTTTTTTTTAATGTTTACTAAAATATTTTTTTTTATATTTTATTATTTGACAAATGACATCAATAAACTTACATGACTTTTATTTAAAAATTAAAAATTAATGTTTCATTAGATTAAATTAATAAAGGTGAATTTTATATTAATATATTGTAACTAATTAAATTATTTAGTTTGGGTTAAATCATTCCATAGGTCCCCATTTTTGTAGCGAAATCTCAAGTAGGTCCCCCCATTTTTATTTGACTCAATTGAGTCCCTATTTTTAAAAATTCGATGCAATTGGTTCCTTTCCGTTAGTTGACCAGTAACGGTGTTAATTTATGTGCCACGTGTCAGCACGTGGTTTTTTTGACTTTTTTTAATTTTTTTAATTTTTTTTAATTTTTTTTTAATTTTTATTTTTTTTTATAATTTTTTAAAAAAAAAAATTAAAATTGCCACGTGTCAATCTGACATTGTGCCACGTGGCAGAGACAGTGTGATGTGGCAGTGGCAGTGCCACGTGTCAATATTGAATGTGAAAAGTTTATTTAAATGTATATTTTGCATTGAACTTTATTTAAATATTGTTTCAAATATTTATATATCCATAATTTATAGACAAATGTTAGAATTGTTATAATTTTTTTTTATAATTTTGCATTGAACTTTATTTAAATATTGTTTCAAATAAATTTAATTTTGTTAAAAATATCAATTATAATAAAAATACCATTGTAAATTTATATAAAAATTAAATCTGATATAGGGATAAAATTGATTCAGTTTCAAAAAAATTGGGACCAAATTGAGACAAAATAATAAATATAGGGACTATATTGAGACTTCTCATATTCAATATTGACACGTGGCACTGCCACTGCCACATCACACTGTCTCTGCCACGTGGCACAATGTCAGATTGACAAGTGACAATTTTAATTTTTTTTTAAAAAAAATTATAAAAAAAAAATAAAAATTAAAAAAAAATTAAAAAAAAAAATTAAAAAAAATTAAAAAAAAGTCAGAAAAACCACGTGCTGACACGTGGCACATAATTAGCACCAGTAACGGTCAACTAATGGAAAGGAACCAATTACAATGAATTTTCAAAAATGAGGACTCAATTGAGTCAAATAAAGATGGGGGACCTACTTGAGATTTCGCTACAAAAATAGGGACCTATGGAATTATAGAATGATTTAACCTTTAGTTTTACAAATTCAAATTCCCGCCTAAAATCTCGTAACTAAAGCACACATCCCTCCACCCTGTTTAGTGTTTGCTCCAAATTTTGGGTTTCGTTATTAGCTCCAAATTTCTGGCTAAAGCTCATATTCCTCCATTTTCTATTCCATATTCCACTCATTCACAATATACACATTTCAGTGTTCAGCGATTTCTCCGCCTGCAGCAGCGATACCTCGGTAGAACTCGAGAGGATCGCCACCGTCTTCTCCTCCGAACCTGCTGTTGACGGGGAACGCCAGCCTGAATCTGAGCCCGAGCCTTGCTTCGGGTTTACCCAATGGGAGAGTTTCTCAGATAACCTAGATTATCTCGCTGGAGAATTTTCAGCTGCGGGGGCAGTGATGCAGCTGGTGGAACTGGTGGCGGAGGAAGGGAGTGGGATAGGAGACAAGGCGATGGTGCTGCTGAACAGCTTGGCGGGGATTGAGGAGGGAAAGGAGGCGATCGTGAAGGAAGGTGGTACTGCTGCGCTTGTGGAAGCAATCGAAGATGGCATTTGCTGTAAGTCTAAGTTGTTTGCTACACTATTTCATTGAAAGTTGGGAAAGCTGGAAGAGAGAAATGGAAATCCTTATCCAGTGCTGTAAGCTGTTCAATTGGGATAAATAATGCTCATTTTCTTTTTTTTATATTGATTACGGTTCTTTGTCGTAATTTTAGATGCATTCAGATACAAGTTTATGTTTAAGTTGATATATTTGTAAGCTAATGAGCTTCGATTGACTTCCAATCTATCAATACATGTACCAGATGAATTCATTCTATTGAAAAAGGGATTTATTTTTTTGAAATTAATTTTGACTCCTCTTTTTTCAAATGAAAAGGAAAAAAGCTCCATATTAAGCCAAGGCTACAAAAGGCAAAGCTGAGTTTGAAAAACTGATAAAAAACAGGTGAGTGACCTGTGCGAGTTGTTCTGTTTTAGTGGTGTTTTGATTGTCTTGTTTATATACTTTATTTTCTATAGTCGTTGCAGGCAACCTCTGCAGATGATGATGAGTCAGACAAGTCCAAATCTGAGGTGAATGATGAAGATGATGAAGCCAGTGCAGAGGTATATATTCTCCGCTCTTTCTTGAACTGAGCATGATAAGGAGGTTGCACTTAATGAATACTATTTTTCATTTCTGCAAACTTTTGTTTCAAGATTTTAGTTTTGGAGGGTGAACATGAGAAATAGGAAGAAGTTTTGGTGAGGGAGTAAATGTAGTGAATTTAGCTTGTATTTCTTTTCATGATGCAGCATTCGTTTCTCTCTTTCCAAGAAACTAAATGTGACTGATAATAATTGGATTCATGGTCAACGGAGTTTGAATTGTTTTTCAAACACACTCTTAATTTAATTATTACAAGCTATGGACCCTTTTGACTTACCAGGAGAAGTTTGTAAAATATGGACTTCAAAACGTGGATGGTACCTTTTGATTTACATACTAAGGTCTTTATAATGGTTTAGCTTCTCAATAAACTGAGATTCGGGATTCCTTATTGTACAGGGGCACATAGCATAAACGGCAGTGCTGCCTTCTTTGATTCTTTTACCGAGGGAAAAAAATGATTTGTATTATTTTGATGTTAGGTTTCTTTATACTTGCAATTCCAGTCAAGTATCAAACTGAACAAATAAGTAATTTAAGAATCGTTAAATGTGAAAGGGAAAGACATGAAATGAAACA
>Ga0214542_1001706_pt1 | contig 45361 bp, 17 predicted proteins | sample CNSS1metaG_FD_160096 | JGI IMG/M metagenome (GOLD analysis project Ga0214542, IMG submission 160096) | Root nodule microbial communities from cowpea collected in UCLA plant growth center, Los Angeles, California, USA - CNSS1 | ecosystem: Host-associated > Plants > Roots > Nodule | place: USA... | reverse complement strand
TTTTTATAGTCATACCTTTTGTAAGACTGTATTAATATATTGGGTACACTGGATTATCTGTTTTGGAACTATGATGAAACTTCCTATTTTTATTAGTTTTAAGCTGCTGAAATTGGGATGTTACAAACTTGTAAACTATTTAAAAATTATTAATCCCTCCACATTATTTAAGTTCAATATTGAACGTGTCGTTATTATCTCTTTTTAGTTTTAATGAAGCAAATAGTGGAGACAATTCATGTTAAAAATAGTACAAATATTGTATACAAATATCTTTGGTTAAGAAAACCAGGGTTTAACAAAAATAATGTACTCACGTTAAAAATGTATTACGAAGGGGGTGCTTAACTAATAATCACTAACAAACTATACTAATTATTCGAATTTAAATTCAAATATTCAAAACAACTATCTTATCACCGAATTCAACATTGTGTTGAGTTAATTCAAATCTTGTGGTATTTGCAATTAATAAACCTCACCTACTTATCTCTATCTTCATTAGAAGGGAAGTCTTAAAATGAATTGTTCTTTCACTTTATTATGTCAAATTACCAAAGCTCATATTAGTTGAAAAAATGAGTTGTTCAAACAAGTAATCTTTACTTTTCATTAATAATGAGAGAAGAGTAATTGATAACGAGGAGTAAGATTGAAAGTCCACTTTCGGTAATTACATGCATAAAATTCATAATGAATGTCATTATTTTAATTGTTATTCACAAATCCTACTAATTTGAAAAAAAAAGATGACTAAGACATAATATATATATATATATATATATATATATATATATTCTCTCACTTTTCTTTCTTCCTCTTTTTTACGTCATCATCCCAATATTTTCTTATTTTTTTTAAAGAGTTTTATGTAAAACAAATTAGAGTTAGATATAATTTTGATCCATTAATTTTCAGTTAATTTTGAAATTAATCTATTTCGAAACTTAGACTAATTTAGTACTCCATTTTTCAAAATACGTAAATTTAGTCCATTTTAATTAAATTTTGTTATGTTTATTTGATGTTTGGTATGCATTTCAAAATTGTATTTGAGTTGTTTTTACTGTTTGACATATTTTTGCTTTAATGTTAAGTCAAATATTATTATGAAACGTGTTTGAAATGTCAAATAAACTTACAAAAAATTTAATTAAAAAATGGTTAAGTCCACATATTTCGAAAGATAAATGGCTAAATTGATCTAAAATTTTAGAATGGACTAATTTTAAAATTCGTTAAAAGTTAAGGGACCAAAACATATTTAATCCGATAAATTATTACATTTTACAGTTTAAAACTATTTACATTAAATATAATTTTGTTCCAATAACTATAAGTTGAATAGACATTATTATTAGTGTTACGGTATTTAAGATATACTTTGTTTTAAAGTCTAGACTTAGACTTGACTTAGTAATGATTTTGTCCTAAAAAACTTTTCAATAGTTAGTCGAAGATGCTCTCCTAAGATGTATGCGACATTTTCTGGTTACACGAGAACTAGTCTTAAAGCCTAATTAAAATGTTTAGATGATTTGGGTATTTTGAACATTACATGATTTGGTGTATAATATTCTTATTTTAATCCTAAAACCAGCACTTTTTAACATAAAAAAAATAATAATTGACTCTGAAAAATTCTTATTCTTTGTTTTTATTATTCATCATGTGGTCCATGGAGTATAGCAATAGAGAAATACCAAAGACGTGAGGGAAAGAAGAAGAATGACAACTTGGTGTCAATAATATCTTTATAAGAAAAAAGTACCCACGAACTTGTTGACCAAACGAATGTAATCATCATTTAATTATATTTCCAAATTAGAATAATAAAAAATATTTTTTGACTACTAACCATTTTTTCTTATAATTTTAGATATCATTTTTCTAAATAAATTTTTATATATTTTTTTATTCTTAATATTCAAAAATCAGTTAAAAATGATACATTATATTATAAAAAAAATTATCAAAATTTAATAATCAAAATATCATTTCCCTTGTAATAATACGGTTGAAACATAACTCAAATAACATTATTTCATTATTTCATCCACCAATAATCTTAACCATGCACTAAGAATCATAGCTTTGGAAGTTGAAGCTTCCATGGTCAACATCGTGAAAGTCAAGCAATTCATTTGATTTGATATTTCCTTCAGGAATCTTTAATGTTTTCTTAAATTATATTTATATTTGCATATTTTTAAACCATATTATCCACCAAATGATGTCTTTTTTTAAAGAAAAATATGATAAAATCACACCGTTAAAAAAAATCTCAGTATTATATTATATACTTAACATCTGATAAAATTTATACTATCATCCTAATATTTTCGACAATACAGTAAAATAATGCAAATTTTATCAAAATAGACAAATTAAAAAAAAAAACAAAACAAAACTTGATTATATCATAACACATTGACTTACGTTTTTCTTATATACGGTACCATTTCCTTAACTTATGTTCCCATCTACATGAAAAGTTGTAAAGAAAATTTAGTAATTTCTCTTCAAATACTCATGATACTGTGAGAAGAAAAAGAAAAGTTAAATATATTTTTAGTTTATTAATTTTGTTTCGTCAATTTTAGAATTAGTTAATTTCAAAATTTTAAATCAATTTAGTTTTTTATTTCAAAATATATGAATTTAATCTTTTTAATCAAATTGTGTTAAATTTATTTGACATTTCAAACATGTTTCATAATAGTATTTAACTTAATATCAAAACAAAAATATGTCAAATAATATACATAACTTAAATACAATCCTGAAATACGTACAAAATACTAAATAAATTTAATAAAATTTAATTATAATAACACGTATTTTAAAAGATAAAAATTTAAATTGGTCTAAAATTTTAAAATAAACGGAAAATTTATTTACTCATTTTGCTTTTGAGGTTTTTTTTGTGTCTATTTATATAAAGGTGTTGAACAGAGGAACGATAATATAATAATGGCTTTGAAGACAATTGAGGCAAATTGCCGTGTTTGACTGACTCAACATTATCATCATTAAAAGAATATTATTTATTCAAGTTAGGACAACTGCATTCAAAATATCGCAGACCAGTTGTTTTTACGTACAAAGAAATTACCATATTTATTTTTCTTATCATTTTATATTTAAATAAATGAAAATTCCATTATTGTCTACATTTACATTTATTTTACTTAACTATATGGGTTGCGGAAGGAGCATGAAACGTTGCATTGAGAGGACTCATGACCGAATAGCATAGTCAACTGTATAGTTAGTGCTGCCACCTCGGAAATCGCGATTAACAACGTTGTTCTCATGTCCTTTTTCTCCAGGTTGTGCCCCTGTTTGTGCGAGGGTGGCGCAACCTCCGGCGACGGCGGCGACCACCCCGACGATCCCAGCGGGCCGGGGGACTCCTTGGACCTGATTTTCGATCTCCACACTCTCCAACTCGCTACCAACTTCTTCAGCAACCTCAACCAGCTAGGTCATGGAGGCTTTGGCCCTGTCTTCAAGGTACCAAACTACTTTCTCCTCCACAAATTTCAAAACTTCAATTTGTTGCTTCACCAAAATAAAATTTGCTCATTGAGTCCTAGATTCTTGACATTTTAATAACAATTATACGTGCTGGTATAGTAGATTTGTGATTTTAGTTCTCTGATTCCAATTCTCAAATTAGGATTTTGTTAGCTCAATCACAAGCCAGTGGCTGATCAGCAAATTCCAACCTGTGTAAAAATTAAATTCACATAATTGCGATCTTACAATGTTAAAATCTCTATTAACTGTGGAGGAAGATCTTGTTGGCACACGTGGGACCAAGGAAATAAAATAGTTACTAATTTGTCAAATCTCAATAATATATAAATACAATTCACAAACCAAAATACAAGTGATTTACAAAAAATTCCACCTTCAAATCAATTCCAAAAATATTCAGTAATTATTTTTCTCACCAGGTTATGTCCCTCGGAGAAAAAAAGTCAATGCACAAATCATATAGTGGGATGAAAAACCGATTAAAATCTCACTGTACTACTAAAATATAAGAAAAATGTACTGAATAAATCATGTTTTCAATCAAATATAACTACATATATAATTTTAAAATAGTTGCACAAGGCAATGATTTTATTATGGTAATTTATGATTATAAAGAATGTTTTCAGTTTGGTTGCATTCTAGTTCTGGTGAAATTCTTAAAAATTATGAATTCCTATAAAATAGTCGTTTTAGATTGTAGTTACTGAATGACCAAATATCAGTTATGAGACAGTAGTCCTTATTGTTGAAATTTCAGGGCTAAAACGACTCTGGTCATTTAATAAGTTTATAGACTAAAAGGACGTTTTTTTCTTGATTAGGAAGCAAATTAACCTGTAAGATTACTGAAGTATTATTTCAAGTCAATTTCTAACTATACCCTTTTTCCAATTTTTTTTGGAGAAGGAAGATTTACGTAATTAATTATATTTTGCATGCTGTGTGCAGGGAATGATGCCAAATGGTCAAGAAGTGGCGGTTAAGAAGCTGTCACTGGAATCAAGACAAGGAGTTAAAGAATTCACCAACGAAGTCATGCTATTACTCAGAATTCAGCACAAGAACTTGGTTACATTACTTGGTTGTTGTGCAGAAGGGCCTGAAAAGATGCTTGTCTATGAGTATCTACCTAACAAAAGTCTTGATCACTTTCTCTTTGGTATTGAAAAGAGATGTTTCTTCATCTATTTATTTACATTTGTTTTGTGGTTGTTTGTGGAAAATGATTGACAAAAGTTGCAAGACAATTTTTTTCAGATAAGAGGAAGTCTTCATCTTTGGACTGGGCAAAACGATTCAGAATAGTTACTGGTGTGGCAAGAGGACTTCTCTACCTGCATGAAGAGGCACCAGAAAGAATCATACACAGGGACATTAAAGCTAGTAACATATTGTTGGATGACAAGTTAATTCCGAAAATTTCAGACTTTGGTTTGGCAAGGCTGTTTCCTGGGGAGGACAGTCACGTGCACACATTTAAGATTTCCGGTACACAGTGAGTAGACTCTTCCCTGCTTGGTGCTTGTTATTCAGAAGTTGGTATCCTTACACTTTATATTTGATGAATGCAGTGGTTACATGGCTCCTGAATATGCATTGCGAGGATATCTGTCAGTGAAGACGGATGTTTTCAGTTATGGAGTCCTGGTGTTGGAAATAGTTAGTGGGAGAAAAAACCAAGATATGCGACTTGGACAAGAAAAAGCAGATCTTTTGAGCTATGTAAGTTGATCAGATTGCAGACATTAATGCAAATTTAGTATGGACAACTTATGCTCATGGACTTAGATTCTTGTTATAAATTAACTTAAGTATATTTTTACATTGAAAAATGCATATTTTCTAAGCTTGTGCTGAGGATTTTAAGAAAATGAAAACTGCTGCGTCATTACATTAGTAATGATGCTTGTTCTTGATATTCACTTATATTCTGAATTAATTCTGTGACACAACTGCTTCCATAACATGTCTTTCTCGGCTACCATGTATGGCTGTTTAAGGGTGAAACTTGGGATAATGTAAGCTGGGTTGGTCACAACACTAGTCACAAATTAAGCTCTCCCCCAACATGGATTGAGATAGCATAGATTTAACCCTTTCTACCTTGAATCCAGAAAGTTTAGTCATGTGCACTAGAACACTCTTGTGTTAAAATTTATTTCACAAAAACGTGTTCAATGATCAAGGTACACATTTCAAATGAGTTTGAGGTATGGATAAAGGTCACATGCCGGTAATCCCTACTTTTTTTTTCTTGATAAGCCAATATTTCCTTTTACCAACTTTTGTCGGGGAAGTGATTGTGATTATGATCATATTTCATTTGACGTTGATTTGTTTGCCAGCTTTGCTATTTTTTGATCATGTATTATGATCCAATGACATTGGGAACCACTTGTTATGGGTTCTAACCTCAGTGTGACTACTGTACACACAAAAAAGACGTTGTTGATATCTGCAATCGTATGATATGGTTTATGTCTTTGCTGGTAAACTGTAAATTTTTTGTATTGAAATGGCATCAGAGCATCTAACATGAAACTCTTTCTGGTCAAAGGGAATTAACATGAATTTCAAAACATAAACTTAAACCAATCATTAAGAAAAATAATGTGACGATTTCATTCACACTTGTTCGTTTTCTTCATTGAATTTTGTAGGCATGGTCGCTTTATCAAGGAGGGAGACTAATGGAATTGATTGATCCAACCCTCGGCAAATACAATGGTGATGAGGCAGCAATGTGCATCCAGCTAGGTTTGTTGTGCTGCCAAGCAAGCATAATTGAAAGACCTGACATGAATGCTGTTCATCTCATGCTCTCAAGTGATTCCTTCACTTTGCCAAGACCAGGTAAACCGGGAATTCAAGGTCGTACAGGACGTTGGACTACAACTACATCTGCTTTGACCAATACCAATGCTAGTAACACTACTAGGGCCTCAGGTGGTAGTGGTAGTTTTGTAGACGATTATTCTAGAAATTCTATATCTACCTCTTCTTTTGATGAAGGCAGATGACATTCCATCCATAATGTATAGGGTGCAAGCTCTATGTAGGGTATTCTTTTTGTATTACTGTAGTTATCTTAATAGAGGAATGCTTTGATGACAAACAAAATTCGACATAGTTGATTCTTCACCGTATTTTATTTAGAAAGATAAATGTCACTTCAATAATATTTACATATATATTTTTTTTTATCAGCAATAATCTTTACATGTCGAAAGGATTAGAACTATTATTCGGAGGAGATATGCTTGGTGGTGTAAAAAAACGAGAAATAGTTTGGGGTATTTGAGAACATATAAGGATTGAGGCGTTTATGCTTTGCTGCATCAACGATACTCTTGTACGGAGTTTCTATCTGGCTAGAAAATAATTTGATAACAAACATGAGTATCTTCAGTCGTAGAAAATTAAAGGGTTTATGTGATTGTTGAACTAATTTAGAATGTAATTGCAGCGTAATATTAATCTCCTTTTTTTTTAGAAACATTTTTGGTCTTAGAGTTTCAGTCCTTTAAAGTCACGGGAAAATAGAAGTGCTAACTAAATCGAGAGACAACTCATACTAAAGAGAAAATAAGAGAACATGCACAGACATGGTATAATTGAAAATCATACGGAAATTAATTTTTACGTTGGAGATCTATATACTACAAACCTACACCAGCCCATTGGCATCCCTACATTCACATAATTATATAAAACTTATTATTAATTAATGTATATAAATGGAATAAATTAAACTTAATTTGTTTTTCTTGTTTATCATCAGTAAGCTTCAAGCAAAACGAAAACCGATTCACCTCCATTTTAGAACCAAAAACCGATTGACAAAATCTTAGAAATAAGGGAATCATTTGGATTTAATTAGAAAATATATCAAATTCTACATTGATAAACCAGGAAACAGTATTTTCTAAAATCCCTAATGGAAATTCGGAAATAAAACCAACTCAACAAAACCAGCATCCACCATGGGTAATGTAATTCAGGAGGAACAAATTCAAAGCCTACAAATAGAACCTAAGCCTCGGTTGTAGGATATTCAAATACAACATCTTTGCCTGAAAACTTCCTGTATACTGCAGCAAAAGTCTCCAACTTGTACTCAGTGTTGTTTCTCTCCTTGGGGTCCAAAAACACCTATCCAGAAGAGAAGAATTTAAGCATTTAGTATTTATTTTCTGATATTACATTCATATGCTCACAATAGCATGGTTAACTACATATATGATTAAACACAAAAAGAATAACTTCAGAGTTCTTTGTGTATAAACTTTACCTTCATAATCTTGGAACCATCAATTCTATACCTAACACGCTTTCCAACAATCTCAGCAGGTAACACAATATCCTCCAGCATTGCCTCATGCACAGCAGTGAGTGTGCGGCTGCGAGGACGCTGAACAGCAGAACCTTTCTTTGGTGGCCTCAATATCCTCCTGGTGGCAATCAGGACTACATCCTACAAGATTAAAAGTCATTAACATATAATAAATGAAGTATCACACATTTCAAATAACACGAACTACAGATGCCTATTAAAAGGATATGCCTTTAAAGGGTAGATGATTTTCATAGCTAATTTTATCATGTTATCTCATTAACTGCACAGCAACTTAATTTAAGCTATATAGGTCACTAAAACAGTTCAATACAAAGAGAAAAGCAACTGAGGACCAGGAGAATTAAGAGATATTGCAAAAAAATGAAGACAATTGACAACAGATGTTATGGATAACAAGAATAATTTTTAATCTATTGAATTCATAGTCATATGTATGATAAATGGAAAAGGATCTGCCTACCTTCCCGCTAAACTTTTTCTCAAGTTCTCTCACAAGCCTGACATGGATCTTCCTGAATCCCTTCCTTAATCTGTAGGGGACATGAATAACCACAGCCTTGCGGTTCCCAGAAACATCTATTTGGCTGTAGAATATGAAAAATTATAGTCAATAATAATAGACAAGCAAGAAATACATTATCTGCCAACGAACAACCATTAAAACACATTCTTACACAGCTGAATTTATGTATAAATCTTTCAGGTCACTTTTCAGCTCATTGTTAGTATTCTCAAGGTCAAAGAAGGCCTGCAAACACAAATTTTGAACAAAGAAGATTTAAGCATTGCACTTGAAACTGATTATCAGCTCCAGCATACAGCATCAAACACAGTGTAAAGAACAAAAATAAACCTGTCCGACTGATTCCTCAAATTCAGTTGGCTCAGCATCCTTATCTTTGTGGATTTTCTTCCTTGATGTGTACATCTTGACAACTGTAAACAAACAACAGAATAAGATAAATGTTGTAGATTAAGCTTCATAAAATGAAAGTTTAACACTTAAACATCTCACAACAAGCACAGTCTAATCATCAACGAATAGATTAATTAAAACTGTATCAGATGCTACACTGGTCTAAAATAATGAAGAACAAGTTATTAATCCCATTCACATCTCATCAGTTTTCATCAACACACTGCCCAGATTACAGAACATATTCAGCACGAATAAGCCAAATATTCTCGGCATTGTGAAGATAACAACAACCTCAGCGATACAACAATCGTCCACTTTTCCTCATCGATTAACCGATTTTAAAACTCAACATTGGCCAGAAAGTTCAGTGGTATACTTCTCTCATTGAAACAATATATATCATGAAGATGAGAAAAACTCTACCAATGAACAACTGGATAAATACAAAATAAAAGAAATATAACGATTATCATCACCACCAGGTAATGCTGAAGGCGCAACATGCAGAATCTTACTAAAAGAAATACAAATAAAAATATATATAAAAAAGACCTTTTTTTTCTTAAAGTCAGTTCCCCATTATCCAAACAATACAAAACAGAATCATCGATAGAATTTCCATAGCAGCAATTACGCAAATGAACAAAAATTACACAAATTGTAAAAATGAGAACTTGTATTCTGTTCCGGCCGATTTTGGTGAAGAATTTGCAGAGTGACTCAAATTCTAAAAGGGTGTAAGAATCCTACCTCAGCCAAGAAGATGAAAGCCACCGAGTGCGAGTGCCGCTGCAGAAGAGTGAGTTTCTGCTCTGTTTTCGCTGCAGTGAAACCCTAAAGTGAGTGATTAAATTTAGTATATAAAGATTTAATGAGCGACTCAGATCGAGTGTTTAGCACACATGGACGGTTCCGATTCCGTGAAAGAAACAATGGATCCTAGCCGTTCGATTAATTAATTTTTCTCTTTTTACTATTTTTTTAATGTAAGTAAAAAAAAAAAATAGTTTTTTCAGGAACACTGTAAATCCAGTAATATATTTGCGGATTTAGTGTGAGTTTTAAATTCACTTTTATAAAACTACGGTAACCAGGGCAAAAGTGATATCATATGATTTTTTTTTTCTTTGTAATATATGCAGTGTTTGAATTTTAGTAAAGTATTTCTTTGTATATTACAAATTTCTTTAAGAGAGATAATTATATTTTAAAAATATCTAATATAATTATATATTTAATATTTAAATTCAATAATATTGGTTAAACTGGAAATTTTCGTAGCGATTAACCCACACACTTTTGATGATTTATCTAGAAGAGTTTTGAAAAATTAGTATATTTGGTTGTACATTATGGTATTAATTGACTGTCTAGATTTTAAATTGAAAAAACTTCAAGGAAACTTTGTATTGAATAATAAAATTATATCAATATTTAAATAAATTCATCAACCACCATACGAGATCAAGGAAACGTAGGAAGACCGAACAGAAAGAAGAATATGAGAAAACACCTTTCAGTTGTTTTTATTTTTTGTAAGAAATTAGATTTTAAAAGTTTATGATTCATAGTTGTTTGCAATTTTTCGCTTTCTTCTCGATGAATCATCTGTTCCATCAAAGTCGGCGGTGGCTGCACTCTGACTTGTACTGAAAAAGGAATCTTCCGATCAAGGTTTGAAAAAATGGTTACTTTGAAATGTCCATAAAATTTGCATATATTCCCTTCCAGCTGTAGCCCTAGATTCAAATTCAAGTCTTGACTCTTGAAGCACATTTATGAAATTTATGAAATCTTTGATAGTGTTATGGTTTTGCACTCAAATTTTTCATTTTTTTATACTATGGGTTTGTGAATATCAACCCCTTTCAACTTTCCAACTCATTAGGAAAATGCACTCATCACACTATTCACTTCAGAGAAGTTAAATCTGCAAAACAGAAATATATCCAGATGTACTTTAAATTATGAAACAATTACTCTTTACATTTATATTGGTAGCTAAGTTATTCAACAATTGATTATCTATCTAATAGCAAGCACTAAATATGAAAGAAAGTTTGTGAGGGGTTTTGAAAGAGTGCTCTAAAATCTAAAATTTTCTTCTTTATATGTTCATAAATTGCCATAATTCATCATTTGTACTGCATTCAGATTCCATATTTAGCGAGTTGGTTTCTGTTATCACTGGGAGTTCCAGATTCTCAGCATCCATTGTGGCTCCCAGGTTGAATGAATCCATGTCATAGGCACTGTTATCTATGTTGTAGCCATCATATGAACAGGTGCCAAAATCATAGGTGTCTAGGGCCTGGAATTGATTTGTAGTGCACCACCCCAAAGGCTGAGTCATATATTGGATATTTACTGATTCTGAATTGGAAATGCTTGAACCATTGTTGTGTTCAGAGTCTGAGTTCTGCTCATGCTGATTCAAATGATTGAGACCTCGCTGGCAAGTGATTTGTGTTTCTGGTGTTGTCTCAATCCGAAATGATGAATAATGAGAACCACCATCAAAAGGCATAGGAATTTCTTGGTCTTGGAGTGACATGGCTGAAGGAGATGATTCTTGTGCTTTAAGAACACATCTTGTCATCTGTAGACCCTTGAAAAATTCTACAAATCCTGTTGTTCTCTGTGTCTCATATTTCATATATCTTGCTTGTTTCTGAATCCTTGTTCTCCAATAGTTCTTTATTTCATTGTCTGTTCTGCCTGGCAGCTGTTGTGCAATTTTTGACCACCTACAACAATCACATAAGTGGGAATAAGAATCCAAAGAAAGGATATTATTCTGAAATTGACTAGCACATGGATAGTGGTGGCCCTTTTGCTTCTTTCTCAACAATAAAAAGCGTTTGAATAAGCACAGTTTCACAAAGACAAGTAAATATGAGATATGCACCTGTTACCCCACTTTGAGTGGAGTTCAAAAATCAATAGCTGCTCCTCTGAGGTTAAATTGCCTCGTTTAACATCTGGCTTTAGATAATTTAGCCACCTTAATCTGCAACTCTTTCCTGTTCTCCTTAATCCTTGAGAAAATTTAGTCATCACAGAAGATAAAGAAAGTAATCAGAATTAGCATGCAAATTATTCATATAAAAAATACCAAATAGAGTTCCACCAACAAGGTTTCTTTTCATTCTTATCTTGGATTACCTGAACGTGTAGCAAGCAAATTCCATCTCCCTTCTCCATGATTGGCAATGTAATTGCCAAGAAGATCATCCTCTTCAACACTCCATGGTCCTCTTCTAAGTTCATTATCTTCTTCACTGATGCTCTTTAATCCAAGTGTGAGTCTAAGTCCCACATTGACCAGAAATGAGAAAATAGAGCACTATATAAGAATAAAGACCCATAAACCCATTGCCTTAAGGTTTTGGGTTGAGAGTGGTGTCAGTGTCTTATGTGGTTAGGCTCAGATCTCATTGGTGTTGTCTCCCCAGTGAAAACCCCTCCTTATAAACCTAACAAGTGGTATCAGAGCCGATGGTTAATACCGGCTCAAAACGAGTGCAGTACCAGTATGGTCCTAGTATCGAAAGTCTTCCTGGCAAGAGTCCCAGATAAGGGTTCCAGGTAAAGCGTGTCCCGTTAAGAATAACGGCGGTACAGAAAAAGGGCAGAAAAGGAGTACTCGTGTGGTTGGGAATGCTTCCGCTGGAGGGGGAGTGTACCAATGTGGTTGAAAGGACTCACCCTTGAGGGGGAGATTGTTAGGAATCCAAGTGTGAGTCTAAGTCCCACATTGACCAGAAATGAGAAAATAGAGCACTATATAAGAATAAAGACCCATAAACCCATTGCCTTAAGGTTTTGGGTTGAGAGTGGTGTCAGTGTCTTATGTGGTTAGGCTCAGATCTCATTGGTGTTGTCTCCCCAGTGAAAACCCCTCCTTATAAACCTAACAAATGAAATATCTTTTTAGCTCTTTGAATTGCAGTGTTCTTTTCCCCTGTACATTGCTGTGTTGCTGCACTGGTTTTATGTATTTGTTTGTAAGTATTAAACTAATCGTTAATAGTTTATTTTTAAGTTATTTTATGCATTTGTAAGTATTCTGGTATAGGATCAAGTGTTTGTTTGTTTGTTTTAAGGGTTGTGCATCAAGTTAACACAGGTGTATTAAACCAAATAAATTAGGGTATTTGTATCACTAACCACAATAATGTGATTTTGACCATTATAAATTTTTAATGAAAAAATTGCATTATAAAAACCAACAGTTTCTAAAGTGTAAGAAATTGTTACTTTATACCATATTCTAAAGACCTAGTTGTAATTTTATTTTTGTTGGCACTATAATAGTGTGGCTTTAGTTCTATTTTTAATGGAATAACTTGATTTTTTTAAAATGAAGAAATTAGGATAGTAACAATACCATTTAATTCACCAATTAGAAGTTGGAAAACAAATTTTACATTTATTTATAATATATGGAAAACCAAAGATGTAACTAAGCTCATTCATTTTCTTTTTGTTATAGAATAGCAACAATAAAGTTAAAACCTAATATTTATGGAGACTACTCAAATTTCTACTCCACTTACGAATTTTAGGAATAGTTTTCTTTAGTGCATACATTTTATTATTTTATCAACTATGTATTAAATCCATGAATTTAGGTAATATAGTTTCCATGGCTACCTCCATAAAATGGACAGTAACAGAAGCTAGCACGAGTTTAATCAGTAATTTATTATTTATGTTTAAGCTTATAATTCATTTTGTTTCTTATATATTATTGAATCAAGTTTTTATATTTAAAAAAAATTAATTAAGTTTCTATTTTTTAAAAAATTATTCAATATAATCATTTTCATTAAATCCATAATAATGTTGTTTGGAATTGTCCGTATCAAAATCTAAATTTGTCATATATCAATTCAGAAGGGTTTTATAAGATAGAAAATGACTCAAATTTATCTCGTGTTAGACGTATTAACACCAACTTAATAACAACTTAATGAAAAATATCATATGAAAGTCCTTTTACAAAAATAAATTAAAAGCAAATATAATGACCTAAACTAATTAAACAACAAATTATTAATTAAACTTATAGCACAAATACTCCCTAATAAAAAATTTGATGTTAATGTTGTTGCTGCTGTAGTGTGTTGGCCGACATTGAAACACTGCTACGAATCTTACAACTAACATCTTTTTTCTTGGTTGATAATAGTCCCATGATGTATGCTCTGGTATAAGAATAGATTCAATGTGGTTCTCCTTTGTCCAAATTACAAATCTTCTATTGGGTTCTCTTCTGGCGGAAAATTCAATGAGAAGAAGACACAAACACTGAGAACAGTCATCTATAATGTTTTACATACTATTCCTACAACTGTCTTCAAACACACATGTTTATAACTTTCTTCAACATTGGCTGATGCTATTAAACTTAAACGACCACGAGAGCGATAAATGTATTAAAAATCCAAGTGTGAGTCTAAGTCCTATGTTGACTAAAAATGAGAAAGTAAAGTATCGTATAAGAATAAATATCCATAAACTTATTGTTTAAGGTTTTGGGTTGAGAGTGTTGTCAATGTCTTATATGATTGGATTCAGGTCTTATTGATGTTATATTTTTCTCGATAAAAACCTCCTTTAAACCTAACAAAATGGTGGCTGCTTCATCACCTTGTCTCAATCAACTTGGTTGAAGAATCAACAGGACAAAAGTGAAATAAGTCAATATTAAATTGGATTTTGCTTGCATGCATGGGAAGGAAACTAAATCTTCTCTACAATTAATTGCAATTGTTGGGTCTTCTCTACAGTTAGTAACCATTTCCTGTTTGTTCAAAAACATGTAAAATTGAAAGCCCAGCCCATTGTCCATTTAGGCTCAAGTTAATCTGCTAATTATTGATTAATTAACCTTAATAGTGTTGAATTTGTGTTGCAATAATGCAATTGAAGTGTTGGTGAGTGTGACATGAGGGAAGCATGTAATTAGCACAGTGAAAATGAAAATGCCATGTAAGCAGGCATGATCCATTGCAGAAGAAGGTTGTTTGCAAAAGTCGGAGCAAGAAGAAAGGGCACATAATAGATGAGAGTGATTCAGAGTTTGAATTGTGGTCACAAATATAATAATAAAAATGATGATTACTATTATTATGATATGATTAAATGCTGATCATTTATCAACTGTGCTCATAATAATTGCAAACACTCACTGATATGACATCTTTCGTGATAACAGATAGGCTTTGACAAAGGAACATATATTTAATAACTCTTTTTTTACGATTTTAATTTTTGGTATAATTATTTATTTGTTCTCCTAATTTTTTTTTGAGTTTATTCAATTTGATCCTGAATTATTAGAATTTACTTTTTAAATTTGATCAATTTAGTATCTTTTGTTATCTTCTAGTTCATGCATATCATTTGTATAGTGATAAGTTATCGTTATGCAACAAATCAAATAACTAATCTTAATATCATACTGAATATACTTGATCAAGGAAATATCAACAGAAATACTAAAATGATGTTAATTATACCCAACAAACAAACAAACAAACTCAATTAACAACTTCACTCAAATTTCTATTACACAGTGACAACCCACCAATATACAAACAACGTTAACTAACATATAACGGGAGGTACTAAACTAAATCACTTTAAAAAATAAGGCTACCAAATTGAACTTTCCAACAATTCGGGATTAAATTGAACCTTTTAAAAACTCAGGGACCAAATTGAACCAACTTAAAAAATTGGGAGACCAAATCAATAATTATACCTTAATTTTTTTAGTGGTTTTTTATTTTCTTTATTTTTTAATATTTTAAAATTCTTTTTTAAAAAGACGAATAGTCAATTCAGATTATAAAAAAACTATCGTGATTAAAATATTTTTTTTACGAAAAATATGTTCAAAATTCAGATTTTATTTTTCTGAAGATTTGTTCTAGATTTTAGCCTTTGTTTCTGTGTTGTTTAAGCAACCAATTTAGGGAAAATTAACTCATCGTCGTCCATTGTTCTTTAGTTTAACAAAAATGGTTCGCCCTAATATGTTAAGCCAATCAAATTTGAGTTTAGTATCATGCACACTGGTGTAAAAAGTTTTTATACTGTTAATGAATTAAAGTCAAGAAAATCATTGAATAAATTTTTACTCTGTTATTCATTTAAAAATATTATATATCACATATTTCCTTTTTACGACAATTACCTTAAAAATTATACTTTGGAGGTATTTTAAATATTTAAAGTTGATTAAAGAATATACAAATGTCAAATTTTATAATAATTTTCCACAATTAGATGTCTAAAAACAACTTTAAAATATAATAAAAATGTTTTTTAATGGCAGACGGATATAATACTCTTTTAAAAGATATACAATATATGAATCATCAATTTAATACGTTATCAACAAGTTCATGAGTTCATAATAAAGATCAGTATTTTCATAATTTATATAAAAAGATAATATCTTAAAATTAGAATAAACTATGCTATTTATCAAATTATATTTTATGCTAATGATATAACTAATAATAAATTATTTCTTATTGTTAGTAATACGAAAGTAATGGATTTTAGTAGTGGTTGCTACGTGACGAATGATTGTTCTAAAGAAAATTTCAAACCTATAATCCAACTTTATGTTTACTTTTTTATTTACAGAACAATAAAACCAATATGAAAATAAAACAATTTTTTTTAGAAAGATATAATGATAGAAGTTAGAAAAAGAATAACCATTATTAATTACTAGTGAAAATAGAAAAAAAATAGAAAAAAATAACAACACTAATATAATGCAATTAGTCATGATTATCACACGGTAAATAATCCAAATGAAAATAAAAGTTTATTTTGTAAAGATTAAATATATTTTTAATTCTCAACTTATATAAAAAATTAAAAATAATTATTCTTCGAAATTTTGAACCAAATTAATTTCCTTCTTCAGAAAATGTTTGTATTTGCTAAAATTTTGGTGAATTGTCTAACGGACATCCTCATGACGTTTGAACATGTAATCGTTCGTGACGATTAACAAGGTATCAATTAAAGTTATTATTTTTGAATAATTTAATTTAAACAAATTATAAGTTTACAAGTGGTTATTCATAAAATTTACACGGTGCTTATTCATAAAATTTACAAGAACTTTAGTTCATTTGACTAATAAAGAAATCCATTTAACCATTTCAAAATACTTTTTTATATATATAAACATATACTTTATTTTAACTATCTTTTTCATTCATTTTTTTTCTCTCTCACTACTATTACATTTTAATAATTTATAGAAAAATATTAATAACTAAAGTTAGTCCTATAGCATAAATAATTCACTTTAAATATAAAATATAATTAATTCGTTCTAATTTTTTCTTACAATACAATATATATATATATATGTTATAACATTTATAATTACCAATTAATTTCAGAAGTACATATCTCTTTAGTTCCACGCAATATAAAGTGTTTATATCCTTATTTTATTTTTTGACATGATATACTTGCAAAATTATCAGCTCAACATGATTAACATAAGTATCACACTAATATATGATGCCACCATAAATAAAAAGAGTTATATTTTATATTAATTAATTAAGCATGCTGTTATCATTATGGAACTAAGCATATGGTAGCATTGGACAAAAGTTAAGAACCTCTTAATCTTTTGAAGTTTCACTCTACCTAATCTTTTTTGGATTTGTTGACTTATGGATTATATCTCTCTTAATATTATATATATATATAATTTATATTTAAATATATATATATATATATATATATATATATATATATATATATATATATATATTGCAAAGTCAATTTATAATTATTTGGCCATCTTTCAATGCCTCGAGACCTCGATTTATATTATATTTATATATCTCCTTTATTGAATTAAAATCTCATTATCAATTTAATTTGGTGAAAATTATAATTTGTGCAAGACACTACTCTTCCATAGTTAAGGTGAAAGTTGTAAGTTGTAGTAGGGTTATGGTGGTTGAGGTTGTGTGATTTGACATGGTTGTAAGAAGCATTGGAGAATGATGGTTAAGCAGAAAAACTCATTTTCCATAAGAAGGAAAAAGACAAATTAGAAGAGGATTTGCGAACTATTGAAATCATCAAATTTCAAACACACAATCTACTGAATTCTATATGCTTATATTTACCTTTTTCTTTAAATAACATGAAATATATATTTTTTTTCAAAATATAATAAAAAAAAACATTATTGTGATAAAAAAACCTATAAAAAGAGAAAGAAATATAATCAATGCCTCCATAATAGTTTATATAAAAGAAATATAATCAATGCATAAAAATTTATATTTTCAGTCAATTTTTTTTTTATTTTTTTACATGAAATACTTACAAATTCTTTTATTAAAAAATTGTTATAAATTTTGTTGTAAAATATTTTATTTAAAACATTTTGCGCAAAATATTTTGTGAAAAATACTTGTAAATTTTATAATTTTGTAAAGGAAAAATTGTTCAAGAAAGAATTACTTATCTTTTGAAATTCTTAGAAAAAAATAAAACAATAGTCTTTTCTTGTAAATTCTTTTAACAAGACAACGAAAATCTCATATAATATGAAAAATTATAATAATATCATATTAATATGTTAAAATATGAAAAAAATATTAAATATAACCTATTTAATATAAAATCTGATTTCAATATTTTTCGAGCTAGTTTATAAAATAAATATGGAAAAGTTCGATAAAAAGAATACCTATAAATGAACATTTAAATTTGAGAAGAAAAACAACACTAGTGATTCCAACGAAAAGAAAAACTCGTTTCTATAAGATTATGAACGAAAAATATGAAATATGTTACTTAATAAAGGAGATGATGAGACAAATTCATCTTTAAAGAATTTATATGTAATTAGACCAATTCATCTTTAAATTTTGATTGAAAATCAAGTTGTGTGTTAATGTAATATTATCAACTAATTAAATTGAGAATGTATATATAATTAGACCAAACCATGAGAGAGGTTTTGCTATAATTTATTAAAAAAATCAAATTTACGAGAAACTATATTTTATACTATTGCATACTCTTTAGATTTCCAAATCATATTTTCTTTATAAACTATATATTATATTATTATTATTGATTTTAAAGGTGGTTTTGTCATTTTTTTTTTATCATTATATTTATAACCATGACATTTTTTTAGATAACCACGACATTAAAAATTATTATTTGTAAATTTTGTAGGGTAGCTTGTGGATTCGAATTGTAATAAAAATGTAGAAGTTTATGTAATAAAAAGAAGGTTTAATTAGTTGGTTGGTACCTATTTTTGTTTAGTTGTATTAGTTTGGTAACCGTTTTTAAAATTGTGTTAATCGAGTCCCAATTTTTTAAAAAGTGTCTCGATTAGATCCTTTTAGAAAAAAATATTAATAAAAGTTGGGACCTAATTGGCTTCTTTTTAAAGGTTGGAACTCAATTGACTTCTTTTTAAAAACGGATACCAAACTGACACATTCAAACAAAAGTGAGTATCATCTGACTAATTAAACCTAAAAAGAATTGAAATGATGATTATATACTAGAAAAACAATTTGTTTGATGTGTACATAGTATTACAAAGGATATTGTAAATCAATCACTTCGTAAAGCCACTATAATAAATCCCAAGGATTCAATGAACCCTCTTTACAAATATATGGTAATAGTATCAGAATAATGATATCCTTGAGCCACAATAAAATTAATGTAGTAATGAACTGTTGAGAGATTGCAACTTTCTTTCTTTTCCATTTATAGTTGATTTCATCATTCGCACCCACTTACAATTTTTCTGCTTGAAAATGTTTCCTTCAAATGCATTTAGACATAGTATAAGTAAGTGGACATCTTATCAATCATCAAATCATCTTTTAGGTCAAAAAAAGTAGACCATATTTTGTCACTTAAATCTGTCATCTTTCCTAGGTTGTTCAACTATATGATTGCACCATAGTTTTCAGATAAATATTTTAAGGTAATATATATGGTTATTAAGTATATATTATATTTATATTTGGACTACATTGGGATTTCAGGTGATTTAAATTGAACCACGTAATATATATGTACCCTAATATATATGGTGATACTGTTGTAGTTATGGTGTAGTGGGGTTACAATTTTTTTTTTCTTTTGAAAGAAAACCCACTTTCTCATTGCAGGAAATGACACAACTTTCTGATACAGTGTTTTAGGATCCAAAATATTCCTCTTCATGGTGTTTTAAATTCCTCGGATAAACAATAATCTCTTTCAACTGTTTCAAGTTATTTTAGAATATAACTTTCAACGAAAAAGGAAAAGGATAGCTTTCAAGTTTTGTGTCTAAAACAGAAAAAATATTAAGAGGGTATGTTAATTTTGTGTCAGTTCTGAACCAGATCATGCCATTCTCAAGTATTTGTTGTTCTATTTATTTTGTATTGATAGTTTTTCTTGAACAAGAGTTTATAAATCTGCGTTTTTGAATTGAAGAACTTGCTAAAAAATATATAAATTAAGTCATATTTTCACAAAAATTAACTTCTCAAACTTATCTGCATAATCATCACTATCTTTCTGTTACATTTTTTCAGTATTTAACTGATACCGAAACCAAATAAGATACTGATAACTTTCATCTTTTGTGACGAAAAGAAGTTTGAAATGAGAGAAATATATAAAAGGTATTTAACTTGTAATTTTGAAAAACACAGCTAATTAAGATAACTTGCTGAGTAGTACAATCCATTAAGTGCAAGTAATTCTTTCACCAAATTAATTTCTCAAAATAGGAAATTCTTATCTTTCTCTCACATTTTCTCAGCATCTAAACTGACATGCATATCTGACATTTTTTAAGAAAATATTAGTGGTCATGAGAAAATGTTACCTTAAAAAATTGAAGACAAGATAAAGAGAGGTATTTGAAAAGAAGTGCAACATAGTACATATTTTCAGCTCCCAAACGTCAAAAGTCAAGACAATTACAGTTATGTTAGGTAAATCCGGCCTACACCACCTACTGTAGCAATAGACTAGGCAATCTTGATATGGCATTCTCTTCCAAAGCAACTAGTTTTGATGCACACCTTGCATTCATACTAAGACTTAAAGGAAAATGCATGGGCAAGTTCACCATTGCACGTTTAGAATATGGAAGATATTCTCCCATAGGGGACTGTGACATCACAACCAAATCCTTTATAGTCCTAAGATCTTTGCATTCAGTTTTCAAAACTCTAACCTTGTAGGTTTGCAAAAGGGTGATGATGAATGATGAAGGGTTTCTACTGTAGGAAAGGTTTGTTTCCAAAGCTAAGTAACTCTATTGTGTCTTTCTGTGTGAGCCGTCAATGGCTACAAGCAAATGATGAAAATGATGTCCATTTTTGGCAAGGCTACAATTGGGTGTGTGTACATATATTTATATACAGGGGCAACTCAAAGTTTTCAATGCCCATATGGTTCCTTTAGAGTGTGAGTGAGACCAAGGAATGTAACCCTTAATGAGAATTAAATGAACTGCCACAGGCCAAACACACACCCCACATGTCAGAAACCTGTTTCAAAGTTTGGTTCATTCATTTCTCAAATATCAGTTCAAATCAGAGGCAGTGTGAGCAAACATAGGACAACAAATTCTGTGGCCAAACAGTAGAAATTGAAAGCTTTAACACAACTTGGACAGACTCTTCCAAATTCATAAACATGGTTTACATATTTTTTTAACCTATTCACAAGATTTAAGGTTAAGTTTATATATGAACAGTTTTTGTCTGGAACAAAAAAATGATTGATTATGCAGCCTCCTTGTAACCATGTTCAGATAAATAAACAATCTTCCTCTTTTTATCTTATGTTTTAAGGTAAAATTGTGATGGAATTCATGTTTCAAAACAAACAATATTTTATATGTACGATGATTGTTTATGTTTATGTAACAGCACCATTCTGTAACTTTTTGTTAAACCAGTTAGTTTTGTGAACCTATGTTTGTTTAGGAGGCGTGGTATCAGTTTGCATGGTACTAAGAAATTTTGCCATGTTTTTGATTTTGAAGTTGATGTTTTAGGGTCTTGGTTAGGTTGGTTGATATATTGACCAAACACAGTGTGTTAATGTGACTTGCTCACTAAGAAAGCTATTGTTTGGTCCTTTTCTCACACATTGATGTTGGTGAGTTAATGGGTGTATACCCTCTGGTCCATTACGTAACAAGAACACTTTTAATGGGGTGGAGCAAAGGTTCATGGTACTGAATATAAAGCACCATGCTTATGTGGCCTCAAGTATGGACAAAGCAGAAGAACAAGTTGCAGAAAAGATCGCACTCTAACAATGACAGTTTCTGTGCACAGTATGCATCACAACATACACCATTTGAAAAGTTTTAATGCTTTTAATGGGGTGCAAAACTAAGTGACAATCTTTTTTTTCCTTCTTTTGTTAATTTTATCTAATTTATACTCTAACTATATATGTAAAATTAACTTTTGATTTTACTCTTTGGAAATAAATTAGGAAGCTAATAATAAAATCCAAAAAAGTAATCTAGTGTGGTGATGTTGAATTCAATAAAATTGTTACAATATGAATATAGTTATGGTTAATCACATAAAATAAAGTGAAATAATATTCATTTTCTTTCAAATTCTATTAATATTCTATTTTATTTTTATAACTATAATAATATGACATGTACCATTTAATGAATTTGAGATCGACTTCGACATTATTTTAGAATGTGAGTTATATTTTTTATTTTATTTTATAAAGCACCTGTATAGAGAAAGATAATAGAGTATAAAAAAGTATATAAGTGGTATTAATGGGATAAGATTTTACATGACTCAATTCATCTTAATTAACTCATATTTAATCAAGCTGAATTTAATTGAATTGGTAATATTTAAATAATTAAATATTTTAAAAAATACGTTTAGTTAATACAATTATAATAATGAAATAATTATTCATAATTATACTGATATTATTATTAATGTTGATATTATTTAATAAGTTTAGTTAAGTTAAGTTAGATCTCAGGTTTAATATATAGAACTGGCAACTCAGCAATCAGAAGATTTTATTAAATTTTACTCAATTGAAAACGCAACTCAACTTCTTTGATTTGGATTTATTCCTCGTATTATCTGAGGCAAACACCTCTTACGTCTATTAATCTTCATTTACATCAATGATGTTTTGACATATTTACTATTTTATATAATTATTATTCAGCTAAATATATTATTATTTTATTTATACTTTATTATTATCATCTCAATATAATGCTTTATTATTAAAAAAAATTATTACGTAGTTATTTTGAAAAAAATATCATAAGCAAATTATATTAATAGTTTGATGGAAGAAATTCTCGTACGCATACAAATACTAGGTAGTGAATAGTGACGTAGGTACAATCGATTTGATTGGTACAATTTTTCTTGGAATGGGACAGTACTGTATAGTGAAATAATCACATTTGTATAATTTTTTTCTTTATTTATATAACTTTTGTCCAACCAACTAGATAACAAATATAATTATTCGTTTATTTATTCTCATTACATATATTTTTTTAAAAAAGTAATAATACATTATTAAAACTAAAGATTTAAATTCATGAATAAAATTAATTTATAAAATAAAATTTTTATTTATTTATATATTATAAATTTAATATTATTTACGTTGAACTTTTAACATAAAAAATTGTTGAGTAAAGAAGGCTAATACGGAGATATAACACTAATAAGATATGATCAAACACTCACGCATAAAGAATTGATATCACTTCTAATTCCAAAACCTTGAGTCGATGAGTTCATGAATCTTTATCTTCATATGAGGCTTAACTTTCTCATTTTTATTCAATAATTTTCTCATTTTTACTTAAGGTGAGATTTAGATTCATACTTGAATTTTCAACAAAAAAATCATTCAAAAAAAATCATTAAATGCACCAAACTCTTCTTAATGATCGTAAGTTTGAATGTTGAGTACACTACTTTGTTAAACATTTGAAAGAGAGATCTGCCATTTGACTTGAACAAAATTAAATGTTAAAACCAAGAAAGCAGTGAATGAATATCGATAGAGTAGAGGAAATGGTTGAAGAGAGTTTGTAATATGTTATAATAAAGTGTGAATATGAGAAAAGATGAGGAAGAAGAAAAAGGAAAATGGAAGTTATGGTGGTGACATAGAATAAGGAAGAAGAAAGGTGATATATTTTGGAAGATTTTGCACCAAGGCCATGCTTCCCCACTAAACAAGTGCACTTTTCTAATTCCCACTAGAGCTAAAAATTGAAATTAAAAAGTCTAAAAGCTCCAAAACTAGGCGTGCTTTTCTCACAAAACATGGGTCCTTATTGATATTGGACATTTTTCCCTGTGCAAGGGGCCAACTAAGGGAACAAAAACTACAGAAGCTTGAGGTGCCACGTGGCCACCTAAGAATAGCTTCTATTCACCAATGTAGCCACAATTCCACAGTATAAATACAACAAGTGTAACCCACATTATCCAAATACCACTTAAACACCTCATAAACACTCACACTCGCTCTCTCATTCTGTGATTTATAATAATCACATGGCTGAATTCACAGAAAACTTGCAACTTCAAAGCATTAGACCCTCCTCTTTTCCATTCTTAGACATTGATCCAAGCATGGAACTCATAAACCAATTCATTGGGATCAACCAACATGTCATAGACAACTCAAACTTGACTATGCACAACTTGATGCCATTTTCCTGTGACACCTTCTTGGGCCCTCAAGAACCTGAGTTTCCGGGAAACTTGGACGAAAATTTCCCTGCCCTTGTTCATCATGTCAACCACAATGCACTTCCTGTTTCTCTCCCCATTTTCCAAGCAGAAAATGAGATCCATGAAGGTAAAAAGAGGAAATCACTGGATCTTCCAGAGACTAGTTCAGCTAACTCAACTCCTGCAGTTTCTGAGAGTGGAAGCAAGATAAAACAAGTAAATTTTTCTTCTGTTTTTCTCTTTTTTCACTTCTCTTCCCCATGCATATTTGTTTGAAAATGTATATGCAAGAGCAAGAATGAGTCTTTTGGTGAATAATTTCAGGGTTCTGGAAAAGGAAAGAGAGCAAAAAGCAATGTGACAGAAGAGGAGAAAGCAAAGGAAGTGGTTCATGTAAGAGCCAGAAGAGGTCAAGCTACTGATAGCCACAGTTTAGCAGAAAGGGTGTGTATACTTTCTTCGAATTGTTAAAAGTTAGAAAAAAATGAAACAATCAAACAGATGAATATATTCAATTCAATCTCACTTTGGCTATTTTTCTTGTCTGTTTGATTGTGATGAACGTGGACTGATGCATATTTGTTGTTCAGGTTAGAAGAGGGAAAATCAATGAGAAATTAAGGTGCTTACAGAACATTGTTCCAGGATGTTACAAGGTAGAGACATATGTTTCCTTCAAAAGCTCAGATTTTTGTGTAACTTCATGAACCAAGCTCTCATATTTCAACTTTTAAATTAATGTTTGCAGACCATGGGCATGGCAGTAATGTTGGATGAAATCATAAACTATGTGCAGTCCTTGCAGCATCAAGTAGAGGTAAGTCATCAAAATTAAACAAAAAAAAAATCATTTGTTGTTAGAAAAGACAATTCTATGTTTCAACATAGCCTTACTGATATTAATAACAATCCACGTTTGGCTTTTCTGCAGTTCCTTTCTCTGAAACTCACTGCAGCAAGTACCTTTTATGACTTCAATTCCGAGACAGATGCTTTAGAAACAATGCAGGTACCTACTTCTGAAGTTTTCAAGGTCTTATTTAATGTAAAATAATGTTTTCTGTGGTATTTGATATAATAAGCATGAAAAGCTCTCAGTTCATGTATGTGGAAACTGTTTTTGATGGATAAGAATGAATCTAAACATGAATTTGTTAGATAGTGGAAAAGGGTATGATGAGTAGTTGTGTGTGTGAGTGAATGATGAAATTCAAAGTATATTATATAATATTGATGTTGATTTTTTGAATCTGTGGCAGAGAGCAAGAGCATCAGAGGCAAAAGAGTTAGGGAGGTATAAGAGAGAAGGGTATGGAGGAGTTTCTTGCTTTCAACCAAGTTGGCCACTTTGACTTCAGTTTTGGAAGTTTTAATGTTTTAACTCAGCAGCCATACAAGACATGAGATCACACTTCATCTGCTATTTTACTTTTACTTTCTACAAAGATCAATTTGTTTCCACTCTGTGGACATTCTTGCTTGTACAATCCTTCAGACATGTGTAGAAATCAAATGGAAGTTAATAAAAAGAAGAAAAAAAACTCACATTTCATATATATATTTTTTTATCTGTGGAATGGTGTGGTGGGTTGCAGTACTTGCAGATTTGACAATATATGGCCAAATACACAGACACCAATAATCATACATAACTCAAATAACAACAATCTAAAAGGAAAAAAATATATATATATTTCTGCCTTCGACCGAAGCATGTGCATTCTAGGCTAGTTATTAATTAATCCAACAATAATTTGAATTAATAGCCCTTGTGCATGCAAAATCTTGAACCTAAACTTTTTTTGTTTGATATGTTTAGTAAGTGTTGTGTAACAAAAGGGCATCATTATTCAGCAAGAATAACACAGTATAGTTATTCATTCATGCATGATCAATAATCTCGCTAGATACATTTACATCTCAAAGTTTAAAAGTTCATGACAGTACAAGGATTCTTCCATGTTCTGAGTAGAAAAGGCGCATATCTTTTCATGATTTTGAGAATATAATTGTTCTCGGATCATGTTATTATGAATTCCCTTTCTCCATTTCCTTTAAGAAATAAATTTTATCATCATGGTAGCAAAAGTAATTAGTTTGGTAACCTCAAATGTAACAAACCAAGACTTAAAAATTTCAGTATCAGTTTGGTGTGAATTGCCAAAGATGTGTATTAGTTGGTTGAGATTCTAAGTTGAAGTTATTCGTATATGTCTCTTTTTGGTGGTTGAGAATATTAATCGTACATAAATAAATGGCACATATCTTGCTGAAATTCTTGGGAAATATTTTACCTGCGAAAACTACTGTGAAAAACTATTCACGTGATTCCATTTGTTCTACCAAGTTCCACACATGGACCCAGATTGAATTGTTGTGACAATGAATCAACTAGGAGGTCCATGTCTCGTAGGACCTACGGCAACAACAATAATATTAACAAGTGTTTCTTTTTTGTTGCAAATTCAACAGTGTGTTTCTTTCCAATTCTCTCAGGAGGTGTCGCTATTTCACTTGGCTATGTCGACTCATCCCTACTTAGCCTTTTTATAATAAGATGAACCTCAATAAAGGTGTTGTTAATGAAATTAGAACCATCAAACTTAGTGGTCAACCCTTATCACAATCATAATATTATATTATCTCACAAGTTCATTACATAAATTATGCAGCAGTATTTAACTCCATCATACCAGTTCATAAATCTGGTTGATCATTTTTTATATTGTTTTTCTTTTCTTTTCTTTTTTGTTTCATTTGTAAGACTTAAACTTAAATCTTAGGTTTAATTAGTCATTTGTCCCTGTTTTCGTCAGAAAATATCAAGTTGATCTTCCAAATTTTCTTAGTTTCAATTTGGTCACGATTTCTGAAGATTGATGCAATTTGGTTTTGATTTGTAAAAAATTGATCTAATTTGGTCTTTTCTGTTAAATCTTTTGAGATGGATCAATGTTTTTTTATCGACATTGACACTATGATTATGTTAATTATACCAATAAAACAAATCATCCTTCTTAACAGTTTTAATTTTGATGAAAAATTGAAAAATTCATGATCCGTTTAAAGAAAATTAACCCAAATGACCAAATTGCATCAAATTTTTACAAATCAGAACTAAATTGCATCGATTTTCACAAATCCATATTAAATTGAGAAAAAAAAAAGTAAAGGACCAATTTAACATTTTTAAACGAAAACAGTGACCAAATGACCAATTAAACATAAATCTTATTTAAAAGAAAGGAACATTAGTGGTATGTGTTATGTGATTTGTCTAAGAATTTCCTTCCATAACTCTTTTGGTCTCTCTGGAATGGAGCATGTAAATTAAGAGGGGGGAGTGTGAGGGGAAAAAAAGAGAGCAGTAATTTTCAGTTGATGTTTTATGCTCACATAACAACAGTGGTGTGAATTGAGGCAGAGGTGATGCTTTGTCAAGAAGCAGTTTAAAAATCTGGTTTGTCGGTAAAACAAGGAAATTGCTTATCCATTTGGGGAGTGGAAGTGCAAGAAATGTAGTAAGATGAGAAAGCAGCAGGCAAATCCAAGAGGAACAGTGTGCATGGAACCCACTTGAAGCAATGAATTGATGAAATCTTGTGGATGTTGCCAATTCATTAAGTGAATGATTGAGGAGAGAAAGCATTAATGAGGTTGTAGCACATTTGTTGTTATTGTTTAATGAAAGGTGAAGGAGGGGTTAGATGCATTGCATCCATGGAATTGGTAGAAGAAGAGGACAGCTTGAATGGGCCATAGCATGCTGAAAAGAGGATGGGCAATGTGGGTTCTCCAACTTCAGCAAAATGATAAGAGCTTGTGAACCTTTTAAACCCACTTTTGCTTCTTCACTCCAACTCAATCTCCTTATTTGACCCACTTTTGACCATGCTGTTTCCTTGTCTCTTAGAGCTACCATGCATGAATAAGGAGGAGGAATATGGACTTAAAGGGTCTTAAAGCTAACTTCATGCTTCAAAGATATATCTATTTCATATATTCCCTATATGGATTCAGATCTGGGGACACATGTTTGGAGGTAGTAGTTGGGGGGAGAACACTAATTAATCATCAAATTAACTTCCTCATCACTCTATGCATGCTTCAAGAATCAACCATTAACACTGTGTTAGAAGTCTCATATCGACTACAGATAAAACCAATTCATAATATACAGGTAATGCAAACTTCATCTTACAAGTCGGTTTTGTAGAATTGAGTTAAACTTAAACTTATTTGTTAACTTATCACAATGATCACAAGTTGAATACATCATCTGTTATATAATTCTTTTCACTTAATCAAATCAACTAGAGAAATAAGGTAAATTCACGGTATAGAGATGGTGCAAATCTCACCTTACAGATTAGTTTTGTAGGATTAAGTTAAATATAAACTCATTTGCAAACTTAAAACAATGATCACAAGTTGAATACACCATCTGCTATATAATTCTTTTAATTAATCAACAGTGTGTTAGAAGTCCTACATCAACTAGAAAAATAAAGTTAGTTCATGGTACATAGATGGTGTAAACCTCATATATTATGAGATTGTCTTATTTCTAGTCGATGTGGGACTTTCAACACACCCTTCACGTAAAGGTATATTCATCTCGTGCGTGAGACTAGAAATGGATGGTCCAATAGCGGTCTGAGATAGCGGATGGAACAAAATGTCCAAAAAGTTCGCTAGGATAGGCTTTAGTTTTTGTTTAAACAATGACTTTGATACCATGTTAGAAGTGAGTTTTAAGTCTAACTCAATTCCACAAAACTGGCTTGTAAGATGAGGTTTGCACCTCACTTATATATATGAGATTGTCTTATCTCTAGTCGATGTGAGACTTCCAACAATAGTTGAGTTAGGCTTACAGTGATCACAAGTTTTGCTTATGTCACTGTTTACACTGATTTTACTTTATCTGGCTCAAACAAAATTGTTTCTTTTATAGAGAATAAAGTAGTATTCTACCAAAAAAAGTTGGGCAAGTTCAAGGATCCAAGCAGAAGTACAGTGGGCTCAGAAGTCACTAGCAAGGCTCTGAAATGAAAGTGGAAGTTGCTAGGTGGTGAGGTATACCATAACCCCACCAATTTTGGCAAAATGGAAGCAAAAGCATCAGTATCTGTTTGTATGGTCTTGATTTAAACATTGAAAACAAAGTTCATGACTCTACAATTGCAACAAACACTTTCACCACAACTTTGTTGTTATCTTCTTAAAACCAACATCTTCATCTCCCTCTGTTAAAGTCAAGTGGTGTTGACTTGGCAAGATAGGGTTTGGACCAAAATCAAGACTTCTGTCTCTTCACAACACTGCTCAGAGATTCTGAATTTCTAATCTGCCATTCAGTTCCTGCTAATTATTCACTTCACATCAGCCCCCATTTCCACAGCTTTTTGCACCTACACTTTCTCTATCTGCTATTCACATAATACATTATTCCTAGTCACATATATAGCCAAAACAATAAGTTAGAACACAATTCTTCAATTCCTGTTACCAACTCATCAATTACTGGTTATTGTTTACTATTTTTTTCTTGGCTTTAACATCACCATTCTGTTTATCCTTTCAACATTTTTTGTTGTTCATAACTCAATACACCTTTCTCTGTTATTCATAATTCTATATACTACAAGAAGAGATTGGTTGCAATAGTAACTGAATAATGCTTTTAGAAGTCAGAAGTTGAAATCTTGTTAATGGTACTTGTACGAAAGTTTTGTGTTGAAAGGAAGTGGTCTCAAAGATTATGATTTGATGTTGGTAGCTTCTTCCTCCACCTCCATAAATTTCCTCTTGCTAAAAAAAAAAATCTGTTTTTGCCTTCTTTTTTTAGATTATAAAATTAAGGAGTCATTTTGAGTTTTGGATTACTGAAAATCAAGACTGACTTTTGAAGATAGTTAAAAAAAAGTTTTCGAATTACATAATTTTAAAGTTATTTAGTTTTCGAATTACATAATTACAGAATCATGACTCTACAATTTTACATGAATTGTATAATTTAAAAATCATTTTTGACTTTTGAATTGCACAATTTAAAAGTCATTTTTTACTTTTGTAAATTACTTTTAGTTATACAATTAAAAAAAGGAGAAAAACGAAATTATTAATTTATAAGAGATGCAGGGAGAAATTTGTGGAAATACATAAGAAACATGTTTTCATACAAAGTTTTTGGGGAACGAAATTTTCAACAATTTTAACACCATAGCAAAAAGGCCCATAACGAGAAAGTCCATACTGAACTATTACATCCTCCATTTATATTTTCTTCTTTATTATAAAAAGAAGACTAATTTATCATTATTATAATATATTTTAGGTTTAATTAGTTCGATGATATCCATTTTCGTTTATACATATCAATTTGGTATCTTCTAAAAATGTGTCAATCGAGTTTCAACTTTTAAAAAAGTGTTTCAATTAAATCTCTTTTAGCAAAAAATTATTAACATGGTTAACTTTATTTATGACTTTTACCACTAAATTTTAATATAAATATCAATAAGTCATTTTAAATATCAATATAGTTATCAATGTTAATAATTTTGCTGTGAAAGAGACCTAATTAACTAATTTTTTCAAAAATTGAGACTTAATTGACACCCTTTTAAAAATGAATATCAACACATTCGAATAAAACTAAGTATTATCTGACTAATTAAACCTATATTTTAAATATATTTCAATTGAACAAGTCACTTAATATTACATAGTCATCTATATAGTTACGAATTACGTAATAAAAAAATATGATTATTTTGAATAGTGTTGAATTATAATCCAGAAATGTTCTACATTATGTATTTTAAAATACGATTTTGAATTAATTGTCAAATATAAAGACAGATATATGTTGAACATATTTTTTTATATTATAAGATGAAAAAATATATTATTATAGTGCAGGAAGAAAAACCCAATTCACCGCCTCCTTCTCCTCCCGCTTCTCCTTTTCCATCCTCTCCTCTCCCTCCTGCCCATCCGGCAAAGGCCTCGCCTTCCTCATTGTCTCCTCCACCCACTTCCCCACCCTCTCCATGGGCCTCCCCCACACTACCTTCGACCCCTCCCTCAACGACATCAACGACAACCACATTTTTTATTTTAATTTTTTTTAGAAATGGATTTCGGAATCCGTTTCATATTTTTCTGAAACAGATTTCGATATCCGTTTCACAAATTTTAATTTTTTTTTGTGAAACGGATTTCAAAATCCGTTTCAGAAAAGTATGAAACGGATTCCAAAATCCATTTCACAAATTTTAATTTTTTTTCTAGAAACGGATTTCATACTTTTCTGAAATGGAATTTGAAATCCGTTTCATACTTTTTTGAAATGGATTCCGAAATCCGTTTCACAATTTTTTTTTTGTAAAACAGATTTTGGAATTCGTTTCATACATTTCTGAAACGGATTCTGAAATCCGTTTCACAAATTTTTTTTTTTTTTTTTGAAACGGGTTTTTGAATCCGTTTCATACATTTCTGAAGCGGATTCCGAAATCTGTTTCACAAATTTTAATTTTTTTTTTGTGAAACGGATTTCAGAATCTGTTTCATACTTTTCTGAAACGGATTCTGAAATCCATTTTATAAAAAAACGTGAAAATTTATGAAACGGATCTCGAAATCCGTTTCATACTTTTGATTAGGGTCAAAAGGATAATTATTGGGGGTACATGAGAAGGTTTGGGGGTGCAGGAAGAAGCTCCCATGAACTAAAGTTGGTTAAAGCCCAATATACCAATTAAAGCCCATATGATCTGTTCCTTTCAGAACCCACTCAATTCCTCCCAAAATTAAAATTATTAAGGTTATTGTTTCCTGCACCTCCATAATCAGAAGTCAATTTTAGGAAGATAAAATAGTAAAAGAAATGTGGGGTTGCAGAAAGTAAAAGCCTATTATTAATGCTCTTGGTATTTCCTTTTTTGTTGACCAAATATTTAAGTTTTTGTTTGCAAAAAAAGAGGGTACTTTATTAAATATTATTAACTATTTAATTAATGGTATGGTATTTAAGTCCTAAGTATATAACTTTATTGAATATTTAAAGACAAATTTTACCACTTACAGTAATTATATCTGATTTCAATGTTATTCTCATTCGTAATTTTCTTAAAAATCAAACATCGTTTTTTGAAAAGAAAATGTCATATAACAAGGTGAAGGTACATTTATTGACAATAAATAATGGGGAAGAATAAGGTTTTTCTTTATCAATTTTTCTTTTTTGGTTAAGTTGGTATAATTATAATGTACTTAGAAATTTGAGAAACAAAATTGGTGATACTTTTATACTTAGAAATAAAAAGTTTCCAACACCAAATTATTCTTTAAAATTATCCAAAACTCCATTTTTTTCATTACCTAACTTTAGAACTTGATGAGATAAAGGTATACCTAACTGATTCATGTGAGGTGGTAGAGAACTATAAAACCTAATTATTTAACTACTTCATATCCACGTGTTGTTCTATTCTCATCTTCTTTTTCCATCTCTTTAATTCTTCTTCAATCTCTTAAAGTGTTATAAGTTATCAATCTTTTTTCTTTTGTCATTTTCACATTTTCTTTTTCTCGTTATTTATCTTGTATGGATTATTTGTTTATTCGAGAGATATCCACTTTCTTTTCTTATCTTATTTTATTTTTCTAAGTACCTTTTTCTTGTTACTCCTTTTATTATATCTTTAAGAAAATCTAAAAATCGGTGATTTATAACTTTTAGTCTCGTTGTAAATTTAATACCTAAAACAATTGTGCTATATCATGTATATAAAATATTTAAATGATGGAAAAGATAGTGGAGTGCATTTTTAATATGAAAATAAAGCATAATAATTACGGTTACAGTATTAGTTACTCATGGAAAGTATAAAAAGTGTGTTTCACTGTTATAACAATAATATAAAGATAAAAAATATCACATTATTCAATTATTTGATTAATATATATTGTTGAATAATTTTTAAAATATATTAAATAAAGTTATATTATTTGAATAATATAAATAGCTTAAGGCTTATAATATTCATTAGAGTTTAAATATCTTAATCAATCTTATAACTTAATATTTACATCACATTTTAAGGATACATTTTTATAACTATTGACATTAATTACTTTTTTATAACTATGACTACTCTATTTACAACATATTAGTTTGAAAATAGAAAAACTAAACTCTAAAACAGAATAATAAAGCTCAATCATAATTATGTAAAAAGAGTTATTACCATTTAACCTCAAATTATATAGTATGATTTTTAAATTAATTAGTGAAAATATTAATAAAATAAAATACATACATAACAAGTTCTAATTATATGAAACTAGTTTTTTTATTTTTATTATTGATTATAAATTATAAATGTGTAAGAAAAAGTTTAGATTAATATTTTATTATTAATTTACTAATTTTAAATATTTAATGAAGTTTGAATGAATATATAAAATGTTAAACTTAGATAAATATAATTAGAGTTACCAAGGCATTAGAATGAGAATGCTACATGAATGGTTCAATTGAACATAAAAGTTTTTTATAAAGTTATTATTATACTGTTTTATATTCAACATATTGCAGAAATTATATCGTTTATATTCTGAAGTACACATAATTTGTGTTCACAATTGAAGCCATATTTATGAAGAGTAAAAAAAAAAAAACACGTTGTTGAATGATCATATCTGATGAAGTACATTATCTTCGAACAAAATTACAGAATTAGATTTAATCTAATTACAATAACAACTATTAACAAACACTTTAATATTTAGTTTCATAAAATTATTGTCTGTTTAAAAAGCAACAATATCATCTTCTTTTTAAGTTATTTTCAAAACAAAATAGTCTCCTATCTACGATATCGAAACGAAGAGAAACGAAGAGGTAACTGTTTTTTTAGTATATATATTAAATTAAAATGTTAATATCTAAATTATCATAAATTTAAATGGAATATCTAATTTTTTCTTTTCCTGTATCTGGCAGCTCTTGATTATGTCCCAACACAGGGTACGGGCTTCAATCCTTCCCCTTCCAGAGAGATAAAACCTTTCTCTTTCTCTCTCTCTGCTTATCCATCACTGAACATTGTTTCTTTCATCAGTCTCAATCAATCCAACTTAAGATTCTTTTCTTTCTAATGATCCAAGTTATCCACTTTTTCGATGATTGTTTTGTGGCAATGGGGTGGTTCTCAATCCCTTAGCTATCTGAGATCGTAATAAATCTCACGATTTCAAGCTAGCCCATCTGCCAAAGTTGAGATTTTTATGCGGTTAGAGGTAGGTCACTTGGTTTTTGTTCGGTGCAGCTTGTTGGGGTCGCCTCTGATTCAATGTCGGTCTGATTGAATGTCTGTCTAATTCTTTTGTTTGTATGAATTTAGTGTATGAATTTAGAGCGCGATGATAATAGAGGAGATTGTTCAAGTGAAATGGAAATTGTGCGTGTTTGGTTTCTCACAAGATTGAAATAGTTAAGCACTATGTTTGTGATGCAGCCCTCGTGTTTTATTTATTCTCTATTTGCATATCTGATTATGTTAGTTAGTGATACCTTGATCTTAGAGTTTATAGCACCTTTGAAATGTTATGTTTCACAGATTAGCTTATGAAGTTCAATTCTATGGCAACTTTCTAATTCGACTTCTCGAAATGATGAGATGAGAGGAATTAAGTTTTTTAAGGGAAGTAGTCCAGTTCGTTTGTAGTGTTTATTAGAATTTTGTTCTCCGTTGTAAGAATTGTTTGTAGTGTGAAAGTGTGACCACTTTGTTCCAACGGAAATATCTTTAAGTCATGCAGATGGGGTTGGATAGGTTGAGCGTTTTTGGGTTGGTACTTGGTAGTTTGGTTTCATAGTGTTGAGGATTCAATTTGGTGGGACTTTTTTTTTTGGGAACCTCTATGTTTCAGTAAAGACAATAACTTTATGATCGATTGATATGGGATATCTTGTTTTCCAGTCCCGATAAGATCGTGAGGTGAAAACAGATGGCTGTAGGCAGCAAAACCAGAAATATGTTTGAGGGTTTGGTAAAAGAAGGGTCATTTAAATGGTTGCTCGGCAAGAAAAGTTACTTTGATGAAGAATTGGAAGAGATGGAAAATTCTCCTTCTGCTGGGAGGAATTTTATACGAGAGCTCTCTCCTGTTGCAAACCTAGTTGTTCGTAGATGCTCAAAGTAAGTGTGGTTCTGTACAAATTAGCTTGTTTACTCGGGAATTATTGCTTCATAATCACTTTTCAAAATTCAGTTATGTTGGATTTTATATGAGTATTAGGTAGCATTGGACCTTCCCCTGTATTTTGTTTGACACAAATTGATTGGAAATTCAACTGTAATGCAGAATCCTTAAGACCTCTTCAATTGATCTTCAGGAGAGCTTCAATCAGGAGGCTTCTGATTCTGTAAAGCATCCATCACGATATGCGAGGAATTTATTGGAATATTGCTGTTTCAAGGCACTTTTCCTGACTACACAAATGACTGGTCATCTCTTTGATAAAACATTCAGGCGTTTGACATTCGACATGATGCTGGCTTGGGAAGTCCCTGCTGCTGACAGTCCACCTTTAACCAATGTATGTTTTTCAGAGTACAATATATTGAGATTGATTTTATCAGGAAACTTGTGTAATGCCCTTTTTGCTGTTAATACTGGTGGGCCTTATACAATAAAATGCGGAATATGGATCAAAGAAATGAATAACTAGAATATTCTTAAATTAATAATATATTTCTCTCTTTGTTGGTTATGTCTTGTTCATTTCTGTGGATGAACAGAAATTATACTCAAAATATCTTCTTTGGTATTCTCTGAACTTGATAGTTTGTGAGTTTCAATTGTTATATGCATACAAATAGATATAATTATTAAGTTTATGTCCTCTTATTGATCTATATCTGTGTCTTATATGCATACTATAGGCTAGTTTGTGCTATCTTTAGTAATTTGGTCTTTCTGAATATTGACGGGTGTCAAACATTCTAGAAAGTTGACGAGGAGGTATCTGTTGGCTTAGAAGCTTTCTGTCGAATAGCCCCTTCAATTCCTATCATTGCCGATGTCATCATTAGTGAAAATCTTTTTGAGGCGCTGAGTTCATCAACTGATGGTCGCCTTCAGTTCCCCATCTATGACAAGTACCTCAGTGGCTTAGAAAGGTTTGAAATTATACCTTGAAAGTTAAAAATATAATGTATCTTTTTCTTTTGTCTGGTATTCCTTTGACTTCCAAGATTCATTTATACTAAGCCAGTTTTCCTGCTTTTGGTGTATGGGCATTTTTTTTTAGTAAGGCATCTTTGCTTTGCAATTACTCCTTCCATTTCTTGGTTTTTTCATCCTATTTAATAAAATCTGACATTTCTTTCCTATTCTCATTTCTTGGTTCGTATGAACTTTAATAGCATAGATAGCATTGAAAAAAAAAATCATTAAAACTGTTTAGTTTTACTTAAAATTAAGTACAATTTTTCAGAAGTAGTTTTGGAGAAATTTATGGACCCTTAGATTTAATGTTTGTGCCAACAACAGTCGGGAGATGATAGGTTAGAGTAGTTGGTAGTTAGAAATAGTTGTTGGTTAAAGTTGTAGAGGCAGGGAACTAGGTTAAATGCATAAATAGAAGGAGAGGATAGAGTCGGGGGCATTCTGTTTTGTCGTCATTTGAGAACTGGGCTTTAGCTCTATTGTTGAAAGGGAAAATTCTCAGTTTTTTTCCCATCTTTATATTTCTCTCTCTGAAAACTCAGAAGCCACTTCTGGGTTCCTTTAACAACAGGAAAAGGGTTAGTGCAGTTTTATTGCATCCTTTAACATCGGGAAAAGGTGATGGTGTTGTTTAAAGACTCAAGACAGTCATGCTTATTATTTGAGAAAGCCTTTCTGCCCTATCAGCACATGAACACCTTATTAAGTTTGTAATCAAAATTTAGGCTAGTGTATGCACATAAATGTGATGGTTATTCTGACACAGGCTTGTGGACTGAAGTCTAGGTTCATTGCTTCTAATCACAAGCCAAAATGATTTAATAAAATTTTCTGTTTAATTTTTTATTTTAATAGTTTTTAATTTCAAAGAACCAGCTTCTGTATTTATCTGCGTCGTCTCTGATGCAACAGTCAGTTGTTTTCTTGCATTATTTAGTATGTGATCAGTGGTATGCACAATTATTATTTTTTTGCATAAGTTATTTAATTTTTATTTTTATTTCAACAGAGCTATAAGAAAAATGAAGAGCAATTCAGAGTCGTCTCTCTTGGCTGCTGTAAGATCCTCTAGAGAAGAGAAGATTCTCGAGGTTGATGGAACAGTCACAACACAGCCAGTCCTTGAGCATGTAGGAATATCCACCTGGCCTGGTAAGTGTGGGAAAAAGATACATTTATCAGCAATGTTTCTTAAACACATGCCCCTCCAATTTATTATATATACTTAGTGATAAAGTAGCAGTATGCATTGTTTATTATTCTTAACTTTTCTCTTTGTGGCATGATGCAGGAAGGTTAATCCTGACAGATCATGCACTTCATTTCGAAGCACTTCGTGTTGTATCATATGATAAACCAAAAAGATATGACTTGTCAGAAGATCTTAAACAAGTTGTTAAACCTGAGTTGACTGGACCATGGGGTACTCGACTTTTTGACAAGGCAGTCTTCTATAGTTCATCGTCCCTGTAAGTAACTTAACGATTATAACTGCTGAAAATTTATCTTGTTATTAACTTTCAAAAGTACTTCTCTTGTAGATCAGAACCCGTTGTACTAGAGTTTCCAGAACTTAAAGGTCATGCACGTCGTGATTATTGGTTAGCTATCATCCAAGAGATTCTGTATGTTCACAGATTCGTAAGCAAATATGGAATTAAAGGGGTTGCACGGGATGAAGTGCTTTGGAAGGCTGTTTTAGGAATTTTGCGTTTACAAGCTATTCAGGATATTAGTTCTACGATTCCTATACAGAATGATGCACTTCTCATGTTTAATTTATGTGATCAGCTTCCAGGTGGAGACTTGATATTAGAAACCCTTGCAAATATGCCAAACAGAAGAGAGTCAGATCGTGAGAATGATTTCAAGGATGGTGGTGGAATGCGTTCTATCTCAGCCTTGGACATGGTTTCTAACTTAGGATTTGTATTTGGAGCAAGTTCAAACAACTCAAATGAGAGCAAGATTGCTGTGGGTGAAATATCTGTTGGAGAAATGACTGAATTGGAAATAGCTATTAAAGAATCTAAGAACAATCATAAAAAGGTTATATCTGCACAAGCTACAGTTGATGGTGTTAAAGTTGATGGTATTGACACTAATTTAGCTGTCATGAAGGTACTATTTTAGTATGCTCTTTATAACCCTTTAGTCAAACTGTTATACATTGTAGAATGATCAACTTTAGAATAGTTAACCTACCTTAAGTGTAATCCTATTCTGATACTTATCATTTCATCTACTTTCAGGAGTTACTTTTTCCTATAAATGAACTTTGGAAGTCTCTTCAAGCTTTGGCATATTGGGATGATCTGAGGAAGTCCTCAGGGTTTTGTTTGTTTTTCAGTTACATCATTTACAGGTAAAACTTCTTTAAATCAAGTAATATTCTGTTGATCTGTTTTTTGTCAAGAGGCAGGAGATAGAAAATATATTTTTTATGAAATTGTTATAAGCATTTATGTAGCTTGGTAAAATTCATAGATTCAGAAGTTATAGGTTTGGTTTGTTGAAAATTGTAGGCCTTTAATGTAGAGGGGGAAAGAGTAATAGAGATTGAATAATTTGAAATTGTTGTTGATCTGGATTGATGCAATTTAACATACAAGAGATTGAATAATTTTACCCATGTAAAATTGTATTTGCTGTTTCATTGTTTTGATAATTTAACATATAAGAAACACCAAATAATTTGTGAGGGAAAAACAAAGAAGTACTGAATACTTCAGAATTTGTTTGGTTTTAAAAAAAACTACTTCTCTCTGTTATCATTTACAATTTCGCAATGTCACTTTTTTTTCTTTTAGTTTCATATTTTCAAAACATTGTTCAAGAAATGGTGAAATCAGAAAGTGTTTTATTCAAACAAAATAAGCCCTTTTCAGCTTTTTGGTGCTTGTTGTGATGACAGGTTTGCCTTGTTTCATTAACTTAGATAATGGGATTATTGCAGGAATTGGCTTGGCTATGCAGTATCAGTGGTGCTTATGTTATTAGGTGTTTTTATGATAATTACCCGATTGTTTAGCCAAGGTAGGTCAGTTCCAGAAGTTAAAGTAATTGCTCCTCCCCCAATGAATACAATGGAACAACTTTTGGCCGTTCAGAATGCTGTCTCTCAAGCTGAACAACTCATCCAAGATGGCAACGTAATTTTGCTCAAGCTTCGCGGCTTGTTGCTGTCCATTTTTCCTCAGGTGCTGTCTCATTCTTTCCCTTCTTGCTAATATTTAATTCTTATTGAATAATACACATTCCAACCATAATTTCCCTCTATGATAAGTTCCTTAATTTCATAAAAAACTGTCTTAAAAGTCATATCTCTGATTGGTTGAGAGTGAAAAACTTGTTAAAATGTTACTTTTGAGTATTTCATGAAATGATACCTGGTTCCATTTATATGATTATCAGGCCACAGAGAAGTTGGCCTTTTGCCTTCTATCAGCAGGCTTGATTTTGGCTTTCGTGCCCTATAAATACATAGTTATGCTACTCTTCTTGGAGACATTCACAAGATATTCGCCTCTGAGGAAAACTAGCACTGAGAGATTGACGAGGAGATTAAAGGAATGGTGGTGCAGCGTACCTGCAGCTCCTGTTACAATTGAAAGAGATAAAGAGGAAAAGAAGAAAAAATAGATTGATGCATGCATGCATGCATGGTTAAGTGTTCTGTGTATATGTTTTTGTTTAATATTGCTTTTTCTCTTGTATATAGAGATGTTAAAGATGTAAACTCAACAGTGGAAGCAAATTAATTAATTAGAAAATGCAATTACACTTTCCTACGTAAAACTCTTAACATAACATCCAATTGGTCAATACATAAAAAAACACACACACACACACGTAAATGCATAATTAAATAACTCAAATAACAATATTAGCTGACGTATGGCTAGTGATAAAGTAATTTAGGGTCAAGATCTTGGTTTGTATAGTGTCTATTAAATAAGCAATCTAGAGTTAAGATCTTGGTGATGTCATGGAATAAACTATATTCGGAGGAGATATCTATACAGTGTAGTGTGTATCCAAAGCTTTTGACAGAATTCATTCTCGTAGACATGAATAATTTGTAAAAAGTAAATAATTTTTAAGATATATGTTTTTCCAGTATTTGAAACTATGTTTGATTTTAATAATGATTTGTTGATAGCATAATAGTAGAACATTCCGGGAAAATTCTCACCTCAAAATCATCTTTACAATTTTCCAAAAACAAAATGACAACTTAGTTTAACTGTGGCCTGTCAATTTTTATGTTTAATACTTCAAAATTAAACAAAGAAAAAACTAATTTTCTTATATTTGATCATCCTCACAGAAAATTATTTGGTGAGATTCTGAAATATTTATAACTTGTCGAAACCGCATAAAACTATCACCTAAATACTTGAGAACAGAACTTTTTCAGCTTCATGATTCACATAGAAAGCTATATATCTTTCTTTATTATTCTGAATTACAAACCTATGAAACTGGGTATTAAAGTAACAACTGTAAAAACACCTGTAGATACAACTTTTCTACAAAAGACAAAAACCATTTTATAATTCTTAAAAAAACGAAGTTCTATCCTGAAAAACTAGAACCTTTATTGATCCAAACAAAAAAAAGGCTAAACTATAATCAGTGGTCACGGAAGTCTTTCGTCCCTTCCAACGTGGCCGGTGATGGAATAGAGGTCCTCAAGTTATGTGAGAAAAACAAAGAATCTGAGTAATTCATCAATGGCGGACTCGAACACACGAACTTTGTGGAGCTCGGCGCCATCATTGTCACGTAAGGGGTCATCGGAGGTTCTATAATCGGTCCCTCCCCTGCCATGAAACACGAGTTAACTTGGTTTTCTCCCATGCTGCTGCTACAATTATTTTCTTCGGTCAGCACCGACGATGCCTCATTTTCCTCGTTTCTCACAATAATCATACTTTCTCTATCACTTTCCTTGTCTCCCATCACCGCCGCAAGGCTACCTCCGGACTCCTGCTTCAACTGTTGTTGCGGCGGCGGTGGGTTGTCATCGTCCTCCTCCTCGTCCTCTGAATCCGAACGAGAGAGGCCGGTGAGTTTTTGCACCAATGACATGAAATCCTTAGGTTGAGTGTGGATAACTTTTGGAGAATGTGTGTAAATGATGACAGGGTGACGTTGTTGCTGCGGTCTGTACGATGATGCTGGCATTGCAGTGTTAACCAGGGAGGATGATATTGATGATGACGATGAAGATGAGGATTGTGGTGACGATTTTTTTATGAAATGAGATTCCTTGCTGATTTTCAAAGGTGGTGGTAGCAATCCATTGGTGGTGTTCTTGTTATTGGTGGAAGTGATTTCTCTCTTTGAATGGAAGTGTGAAGGGCTCATTGCTTTTGGTTTTGAAGAAAGGTGACAATCGCTCACACGAGAAACAGAGGTTATGGTTATGGAATCGGTGATTGAGTTTGCTTTAATTGGATCTGAAACAGCCAATAAAATGAAGGTTATGGTTTGTGTGGAGACGATGGAGGCAAAGATTTGGAGAGATGAGTGTGTTTGTATATATAGAGTTTATGTTTTGCATGTGCCATGCAAGTGCTAGCCAGTGGGGTCGTGACACGTACGCAGTGTGAGAATTCGGGAAGAGTAGTTTGGGGATTTCCTTAAGATGGAAGAAGTGATGAGGTGCTGGAAGGAGCGAAATGACGCGAATGAGTTGATGGGTGAGCTCCACGCGTCACTGCGAGCGGTGTTTTCCATGTCGTGGTGTGGCGGCGCATTCGGAGGAAAAAGTTAAGGTTGTTCCTCCACAAAACATGAAAAATTCCGAGAATAATGTTTAATAGAAAGAAGATGGAAAATGTTTTTTTTTTTTTTACATTAAATTAGATGCACCAGTTATAACTCATTTTGGTCTTTAAAAAATTAATTTTTTTTGTATTTATAAAAAAAAAATTGAAAGATAAAATAGTAAATATAAAGTGTGTAAAAATTTATTAAATGTCAAAATAATAGTAACTACATAAAATAAAACGTAAAACAGTGTTTTTCTTTCAGACTTACATTGATAGTAAAAAATTATATAGGAATAAAAACATATATATATATATATATATATATATATATATATATATATATATATAATTGTGTTGAATATCTTAACCAAAGAGATAGTTTCTTAGATTATTAATATTTTTTAAATTAATTATATTTTGTAAAAATTAATATATATAAAATTTTGATAAGATATTTAACCTGTCAAGTTATATTTTATAAAATTAAATAAAAAGGATTTTTAGCCTTTTTCATTCTGTAAACTAAAACTATAGTTTTAATTTTTATGATCGGTAATTTGTAACTTATTGTTTTGTAATATATACATCAAATTTATGGAAAATATAAGACTTTTTAAAAAAAAAAAAATTTGACCTCAAATTTATTGAGATAACGTCAATAAATACATTTAAGATACTGTAATGAGATTTTAAAGATAAAATGAAAAAGTAGTTTTAAATATGAACATTAGTTTCCATAGTTTTTATTTGGGAAAGGAGAAGTGATTTCAAAAGATAAATTGTTCTTCCCCTCAAACCATGATTAGAGTTTTGAGTATCTAATAATTGTACATCGTTTAGGATTTGATGTCAATAACAACTTAAATATATATTGTTCTTCGAAATTTCTAAGATGTCTTTTAAAAACAAAATCGTGACATAAGCTTCAAGTTTTAAAGCATTCAATATATTTCAATGAACTCGGATCAGAATATGAAACTATTTATAAAAATTAAAAATCAAGAAGAAGATAATTTAATACCTTTCTTCTTTAACGATCGAGACTTTTTAAGAACAAAATCGTAAAAGAGTTTTAAGTTCCAAATGGACAATATTCAAATATTGTAATTGACCTGAATGGTGATATTCACATCAAATCTTAAATTTAGTTTACAACTCATTCCAAATAAAAATATTATTTCAAAACATTTTAAGAATCTTAGTTCAACTTAAGTACGTAGTTGCTTGTTTACAAGCAATAACAACTCTAAAATGAAAGGAGAAGAAAAAGAAAGTTGAAATTTCCACCTACACTACACACCTAAACACATCTAATTTGACTACCCAAATCAATTTTTCAAGATTCGTATGAATTGAGATAACAATTTTCTTTCAACCTTTAAATCTTAACACTTACATTAGAGAACAAAATAAGAACCAAATTTTAATTAGTTGAAAATGTTCTATATGCAATTACTTCTAATTACTACAATCTGATAAAAAAATGATGAAATATTGCTTAAAAAATTTAAATAATACATAAATAAGGTTAGAATATCATTTTTAGAAAACAAAAAATGATTAAAAAAATAAATAACTATTGTAAATTATATTTTTAAAATATAACTTACAGTTCAAATTTATATTTTTTAAATAGCTTTTATAAGCCATTCTAACCCCATTTTAATTCATTAACATCTGTAGTGGAGTTTCTGAATATTCTTTCTATTTCTAATTCAAAACCAAAGTTTCATAGTTGAAAATGAATTTTCACAACGATGAATAATTGTCTTTTTCCCATTGTCTGTTATACTTTTCTGTCACATTTGTACTTTTGGGAGACTATGTCTTCTGTTATACAATTCTCCATTTTCAGGAGTTCTGTGGACTTTTAACAATGTCTCTATCTATAATTTTTTATCACTTTTTTTGGGTTCACTTCAAATTATTATTTGTTTGAAGAATAAAACCAAAAACAGACCACCATCATCATTATCATTTAAAATTTTGGACAAAATGATCATTTTAGAAATTTAATTGAAGTCTTCAAAATTTGAGGATTTATTTAACTTCTTAATATATATATATATATATATATATATATATATATATATATATATATATATATATATATGACATGTTACGAGATACATTTAATTTCAGACGTTAATTTGACCATTTAAACTAAGTTATTGTAAAATACTCAATTAATTAGTTAATTTTAACGTTGCTTATTCAATTTTTTGACTAGAATAAAATTATACTAGTTATATAAGTGAAAGAAAGTGAAAGTTATGAGGGGAAATTAAAAAAGAAATCGTAAAAAAATATTTTCTTTTTCTATAAAACAAATACAATATTTATACATTACCTAAATGCTAAACAAGTGCGTTACTTCAATTAGAGTAAGATCTCTCTTCATTGTTGTTTTATAAAAGGTCTAAAAGTAATGTTTTTTTTCATTAAAAGCATATATTTCACAGAGATAAAAAAATTAAAAATACATTTTCAGAAAAAGATTATTATGTTTAAATATTAAAATTATTTTGAAAACGGTTGTTGATATTTTTCTTATAATCTAGAATAAGTACAATTAATGAGTCAATATAAGTGGGTGAATTTTTAAAATACTATTTTATTTTCCAACATAGTTTGAAAAGTAGTACTTTTATATATATATATATATATATATATATATATATATATATATATATAT
>Ga0214542_1001705_pt1 | contig 45363 bp, 25 predicted proteins | sample CNSS1metaG_FD_160096 | JGI IMG/M metagenome (GOLD analysis project Ga0214542, IMG submission 160096) | Root nodule microbial communities from cowpea collected in UCLA plant growth center, Los Angeles, California, USA - CNSS1 | ecosystem: Host-associated > Plants > Roots > Nodule | place: USA... | reverse complement strand
AAACACTTCAAGCTTTCAAATCATACCTTTCTCGGCCTTTTGGCTAAGATCAAGTGTAGTATCTGTTCTTATCAGTTTAATATCTGATATGTGGACTATTAGTTCACACGATATTAAATTTATTTTTCAAGGGAGAGGACCATCGAAGTAGCTTGCTACTTGGTTCTCTAGCATCGCCTTTGTTTTGCACTTCTGCAAAGGCCGGGTGCATCCCACCCAAATCAGTTTGATATCAGTAGTTTTATTTCTCTTGGTTGTCTGGTTCAGTAGTTTATCATTTAATGTTATTAGGTTGAAGGGTTTCATAAGTATCTAATTTACTGGATTTGCTTTATAAGGGAGAAGATTGTTAGAGTATCTGGGTAGTTATCTCTCCAGCACAGCCTTTGCGGGTGCATATATAGTTGTTTAGTCTTCAATTTACACTTCTCCATTTAGTTGGGTATCCATAATTTTCTATTATAATCATTGGGTGAATTTAGAGGTTTTGACAGGTGGACATATCTTGATCTGACTTCTGTTGAGCAAACATAATTTAATGTTGAAGTAAAAATAATGATGAAGAAAACAGCTCCTCTGTGGTTGCAACATCACATTTTAGAGACATGGACAACAATTGGATTCTTGGCTTCACTGGTTAAGCCTTAATTAGGCATGAACCAGTGCCATTGGAGAAGAAGTAAGATGGTTGCTTATGAACTCGATTGCTGCTCTAAATTGCAAAGTCTGTTACTGACGTGATGATTTTGGAGCATCATACTCAATTTATGGAGTCCCACACTTGTCAGAACAGTAACAGGTATCTGAAGTTTGAGATATAAAATTTGAACACTTACAATTTCCAAAGCATACCTTTCTCGGCCTTTTGGCTAAGATCAAGTGTAGTATCTGTTCTTATCAGTTTAATATCTGATATGTGGGCTATTAGTCCACACGATATTAAATTTATTTTTGTAGGGAGAGAACCTTCAAGGTAGCTTGCTACTTGGTTTCTCAAGCATCGCCTTTGTTTTGCACTGATGCAAAGGCTGGTGCATCCCACCTAAAACAGTTTAAATTATTTGTTCTTATTTCTGATGCTCTAAACTCGATTATTTCGTCTGGTTTCTGATCGATTTAGTTATTTAATTGGTTTGTTTTCAGATTTTTTTTGCATTTCTGTAATGACCTGGTTTATTTTAAAGTTTTGATCTGATTTTAGAGTACCAATTTTGTGAACATTGGTCTCTCCCTTAGGGACTTGTGAGCAACATATCCATAATTTTAAAAATTTAAAATTTATTTTATCCAATTAGTTTTCTCAATTGAGTAAGGTGGTATCCGTTCTTTTCCGTTAATTGTCCTTGTGCATGCATGTGAGAAACTATAGCTCGTATATGATTGTGTATGTGTTGTTCATAAATTGAGTTGTACGTTCTAATAGTTAGAAGGAAGATTTGATACTCCTTCAGTTGTTTGAGTCATCTTCTAGTAAAGGAAGCTAATTAGACTATGTTTGTTTTGTACAAATGTTGAATTGGTATGATTTCCTGAGATTGCTTGTGAAAATTGAGTTGTTGCATGTAATCTTAATGAGTAAAATTGGGTGTTGATTTTGATGTTGATGGTTAGAAAGCAATTATGAAGTTGATATTGTTTTTTAGACTCCTTTGTACTGATGCTTGTTGTGAAATTGAAATTTGGTACGAATTGAGCATATGTAATCACTAAGGAGTTGCTTAAATTGGATTGGAAAGACCTAAGTAGGCAGAACCTTATTCGAATTATGCAAACTCGCTAGTTGAAGGTGAGCTCGCTCAACGAATCCAAAGTTAGAGGCTTAATGACTTGGGAGTCACTAAGCGAGAATTCATTTGCTAAGCAAAACCAAAGTCAGGGACTTATCGACTTAGGAGTCGTTGGTCAAATACCTACTCGCACAACAAATCCAAAGTCAGTAAGTTGGTGGACTTTGTAGTTGTTGGTCAAGCCTAAGCCTGCTAAGCGAGTTGATGAAGAATTTACCTTTGAAAGCTCTAATGATTTACTCGTTGGGCGAGCCATCCAGTTGCTTGTCGAGTGGATTTTTGTGCACTTTTTACCTAGCGAATGGATGGTCTTGCTAAGCGAGTTTCAGAGGAATTTAGCTTTGAGAGTTCCAATGATTCACTCGCTTGGCGAGTCATCTAGTCGTTGGTCGAGTGAAATTTTGTCCACTTTTCGCTTAGCGAGTGAAGGGATCAGAGTCTAGCAACCACCTTCATGTGAAATTTTGTGTACTTTAGCAATTATTTATTATTGTTTAGAATATTTTTGATGCCTGATATGAATATATAAATGTAAGCATGAAATGTAATGTGGTCGCAAAAATTTCAAGGAGAAATTCTATGTGAAAGTATTTAGTGTATGCATTGACATAAGGATTCAATATGGAGGTATCATTCATTTAATAACTACTCACACTCAAGTAGAGTAGGTTATGTCGTGATGAAGGAGGTCCCAGTCATTGGACTTGGTCAGGTCCTAGACGCCAAAGGGACTTACCTTGTGATTCGTTGGATGATAACCCCTTGAGGCCAAACTCTGCATAGTTTGGGAACCACCATAGGTGCTCACCACCAGTGATTCCTATGTCAAATGCATGTACTGGATAATCGAGTTTAGTGTCAACTGTTTCTATGTTTATATGCATACCTGGGTGTGTTATCATGTAACATGATTTTGAATTTTTATGAATATTTTTTATTTACGTTGGCTTACCCCGTTTTTGTTGTGTGTTTATGTCTGGTTATCTCTTTTGCAATGATCACTTGATTGTGTGAGCAAAAGAGTATGCAAGTGAAGATACTCTTTTGATGACTAGTGGTGAGGCTGTGGTGTGTTAGGAGTGACCGTTTATGTTTTGTTTAGTATTGAGAAAACTTTTAGACATCTCTGTGTGATTTGTATATATTCATATTATTATAATTATTTTGGGATAAATGTATTAATACTTTATATTTGTCTTCCAATATCTATTTTATTTTATCATTATATAATATTTTGTTTAGGACTTTAACACTATTAAATGAGATGTTCCATATATTTTCGAATTATTTTATGTATAACTTAAATTTGTAGAAATCATTTAACATAACTTTTTCAAATTTTTATTTCCCTTATTTTTATCTTCTGAATTATATTTATGATAACAAATGAATTTATCTTCTTTCCAAATTAAATATATATTTATTTTATCTTTATAATTTATAAAAATCATGTTTCCTACTAAATATAGGTAAATGTTATTGCATAAACTCTTTACATACGTGTTATTTAACAGAGAGGATGTTTTATGTTATTTTTCATATAACATTAAGAATTATGTATATATTTAATTTAAAGATAAAATCTAATTTTTAATAACAGTTTAAAAATGACATTTTTAATTTATAAATTTTAAGATATGTGTTTTTTATAAATTAATTCATATATAAGTTAACTTTAATTCAAAAATTAACGCATTTCATATTTTCATAAAAGAAAATTTATCTATATAAGTGTTTGTTCACAACTCCTTACAACTATTGGCAGTTTCGTGGTATTTAAACATAATATATGTAAATGTTAAAAGTAATTAATCTAACTCAAAAGCAGATAAGCATAAACAAAAATGATCGTAATTAATTATTTTGTAAATCTCAGTCGCTTGAAACACAAGAACGAAAATAAGAAAAATAATTACATCCCCGAATGGAAATAAATAAATAAGGATAATTACTGTGGCAACGGCGTCGTATAGAAGTCTTTGTTTTTCATGTTGTTGTTGTTGTTCTTCTCCTTTTTCTGTTGACGGTGGTGCTGATCTGATAGGAATCCAGGATCCGATCACTGCAGCAGCAAGCAATGGCAGGGGCAGCCTCGGCTCTGTTCCTCCTCGACATCAAAGGCCGCGTCCTCATCTGGCGCGACTACCGAGGCGACGTCTCCGCCGTCGACGCGGAACGCTTCTTCACCAAGCTCATCGAGAAACAGGTTCCTTCCGCTTCACATCTCTTCTCTCTTCCACTCACTCTCGCAAAGTGAATCCTCACTCTCTAGCTCCTCTCCTTTTCATCGAAGGCCGATGCGCAGTCTCAAGATCCGGTCGTGCTCGACAACGGCGTGACCTACATGTTCGTTCAGCATAGCAACGTCTACGTCATGATAGCCACCAGACAGAACTGCAATGCCGCCAGCCTCCTCTTCTTCCTGCACCGAATCGTCGACGTACGCCTCCTTATTATTAAATCCTTTCGAAATCCAGAGTTTCTCGATTTAGTTTGTGCGAATAATCATCGATCCGTGTTTTTGCGGCAGGTGTTTAAGCATTACTTCGAAGAATTGGAAGAGGAATCGCTGAGGGACAACTTCGTCGTTGTGGTAACATGTCGATGAATTTGCGTTTTAATTACTTGTTTCGTCGAGTTTGAAATGAATTGGTTGAATTGTGTGCTTTTCGATTTGTTGTCTTGCTGGCAGTATGAACTACTTGATGAGATTATGGACTTTGGCTATCCTCAGTACACTGAGGCGCAAATTCTTAGTGAGTTTATCAAGACTGATGCTTATAGAATGGAAGTTACGCAGAGACCTCCCATGGCTGTGACTAATGCTGTGTCTTGGCGCAGCGAAGGGATAAACTATAAGAAAAATGAGGTAGCCATTTCGAAAGTGAAAAATCTGAAGCTTTTTTTAATTGTAATTTTATGGTCTAAGCGATTCCGTTTTCAGGTTTTCTTGGATGTGGTAGAGAATGTTAATATACTTGTCAATAGCAATGGACAAATAATTAGATCTGACGTTGTTGGGGCGTTGAAGATGAGAACGTATTTGAGGTTGGCTTCCTACTTTCCTTGAGATCTACTGATTTTCTGACATTGGTTCTTAACTAACTGGTCTTTCTACTATTTATTGATTTACTTAAATTCTACTATGTTGGTTTAGGGACTCTAATGTGTTGACCTCAGTTTTCTGGTTTTCCGTTTTAGTTGTTTATTGTTGTTCTGTATGCTCACTTGTGCAGGGTATGGTATACTATGTTTGTGTGTGGTTGGTACATTAGGGATTAGAGGACCAAGCCTAAACTTAGTCCTTGTTGAATCTTTTCTTAAAACTATCTTTGATTTCTGTGTAGGTAAATTTTGAGGCATGCAAATGAAATTAGCTATGAGGACGTGCAGTTTGTTATTTTCTGTTTTTTACTTTGTACTGGTTACACAGGCTTGTAGATATCTTTATCAGCACTTTAAGTGGTGTGCAATAGCAGCATAGTGGTGAGGAGTGACGCCTGCCCACCACCGGATTATTGCTGGTGCTAAGTCCTCTAAACAACGTCATTAGGGTTTTTCGTGGGAGGGTGGGTATATGGGATTTCAGTTTCAAAAAATGAATTCAACCATAGCAGTCAATCCTGGATAGCAGAGTGGCTGACCCCAAAAGTGAGATAGTAGAATGACCTCTGCTCTAATTTTTTTTTTTTTTTATATATATGTTAAATAATTAATTTTATATATGTAATTGTATATAGATGACAGAATTCTGTAATTGTAATAGCAGTGAAAATGATAAAGACTTGGATTAGAAGATGATAATTAAATATTCCTATCTAGGAAACTTGTATTTCACTTTTGTTGGTATTTGCTTGTATATTTTGTTGACACCAATGACTTTTTACTGTTAATTATGAATTGAATGTAATTAATTTTGAGTAATGTTTACCATTTTAAGAGTATGTATTCATATACTATGCATTGTATAAACCATACAAATAATTTCTAAATAGTGGCTATCACACTACAGAATTTTTTAGACCAGCCACTACGGGTTGTTATCTGGAATTTGAAAAATTGGCTTTTTTCATTTGGTACACCTTACTCCAAAGGCTTTCTTTAACAGCTCGTGCTAAACATACTTATTTGTGTTAGATATATTACAGACTGGTCCAACCACTGAATCCATGTTTCACTTCCTTTTTCTTCTTTTTGTTTTACAGTTGAGAGTATTTGGTAGACTGTGTTAACCTTGAAGTATCTGTTATTCTAACTGACTTATATATTAGTGTATTTATCTGACTCAAGTGTGCCTTTCATGGCCTATTTTATACAGTGGTATGCCTGAGTGCAAACTTGGCTTAAATGATAGAGTATTGTTAGAGGCACAAGGTAGAACAACCAAAGGAAAGGCTATTGACTTGGAAGATATCAAGTTTCATCAGTGCGTATGCTAGACTTCCTTGTATTTAGAAACTGATAATTTAGACTTAAAATTTTGTATAACTTTTTTAAGCATGTTTCTTCTTCTTGATGCTAGTTCTCAAATTATATCTGGCCTTTTATGAAGGTGTGTGCGTTTGGCTCGATTTGAAAATGATAGAACAATTTCCTTTATACCACCTGATGGGTCGTTTGATTTGATGACATACAGGCTCAGTACACAGGTTCATCTTTTTCTCTAGACATGACATAAGTTTCTATTTTTAGAGGTAAACAGAGAAAGAGAGAATAAAAGCATTTTGAAGTCTCATGATTCTATCATCACTTTTTTCAGGTTAAGCCTTTAATTTGGGTGGAAGCAACTGTTGAAAAGCATTCAAAGAGTCGGATTGAGATTATGGTAAAAGCAAGGAGTCAATTTAAGGAGCGGAGGTAATGAGATTTCTTCTTATATTTGCTACGTTTCCTACCCTGGTGATAGATGGGTAGATCAGGTTTTAGATCTCTAGAGCCTCAAATGTCTTTGCTGCCTCAACTAATTGAGTTTATTTTATAGCACTGCCACAAACGTGGAGATTGAGTTGCCTGTGCCTGTTGATGCAACAAATCCTAATGTTCGAACTTCAATGGGATCTGCAGCATATGCACCTGAAAAGGATGCGTTAATCTGGAAAATTAGATCCTTCCCTGGAGGCAAAGTATGAGTTTATTTGAAATAGGCATTGAATCCTTGAATAACACCCATCTTTTGGTACCTCATTTTGATCATGATTTATTGGATCTGGTTTTCCTCCTTGATTCTTTCAGGAATATATGTTGAGAGCTGAGTTTCGTCTTCCAAGTATAACAGATGAGGATGCAACTCCTGAGAGAAAAGCCCCTATAAGTGTCAAATTTGAAATACCATACTTTACGGTTTCTGGCATACAGGTATTGCATCATAAATCTGGTTTTCTTATATACAGAATGTAGCTAGACTATATTTTTCGGCTTAGGAAATCTAATGTGTTAGTATCTCTGATTAAATTTAAGTGAATGTGACCTTTTATTCTAATCCTTATTTATTCTTCCCTTATATCTGTTTTTCTCTCCATTTTGGGTATTAACATTTTGATTATTTCAATGGATTTAGGGTTGCAGTAAACTTGATGAATTTGTTTTAGTTAATATTATTTTCACAATTCAGAATTGACAATAAATGTTTAAAAAATATTAATATAAACAAATAAAACTTGACATTTGGAAAGGATAAAAAACTACCAAACTTAATTTTATTCCATTGACCATGATAAATTGTTTGGAAAAGTTGTTTGTTTGATCCATGTGAATTTGAAGAAATACCCACATGTTTTGATGGTGCTATTCAGTTAACTGAAGGTTTGATTTGATGGTAATCAACATGTAAATGTTTTGGTTTTATAGGTTAGATATTTGAAGATTATTGAGAAAAGTGGTTATCAGGCTCTTCCATGGGTGAGATACATAACTATGGCTGGAGAGTACGAACTACGGCTTATTTAAGAACTTGTATCTTTCTTTGGCGCTTGAATTTCACCGAATAATCGTGTCAACTTCCATGGTTAATGGTTTTAAACTGGTGGGTGGGAGAGGAACTAGAGTGAAATTAGTTAGATTTTATTTGGCGTGATCATATCTCCCATCATGATAGTTGTTTTGGCAACAGATCGCAAGTTGCCCCTTGTCCATAAAGTTCATAACTACAAGTCAGGAATTGGCAAGTGTAAGGCTGTATCTTCTGTAAGTTTTTTTGTTCAAATCTGTTTTTTTGTTGGGAAAATGCTTGATTTTTTTTCTTCTATTGCTTTTTATTTACGATCTGTCAATCTTTTCCCACTGTCTTCAGTTTGATTTATTTGTAAGAGAATTATTAGCTTTTTGTATTACGAAGACTGAATATTTCCCCCCTCATTATTTTGTATTCACTGTCTGACCCTCTCTTGTATTATTAATATATACCATATCCCTTTCTGGACAAAAACGGCGTTTTTTTAACCATTCATTCAGAAAGTTTATTGCAGGCCAATGGCAGAAAAGCAATATATAGATAATTTCATTTGGATATTAAGCTAAGTAAAGAAACATTGGTTCCAATTACAGTTGCGGAAACAAGAGCCAACCCTCTAGTCTTTATTGTTTCCTAGAAAACTTCTGTGGACAACACCAATGAAATTTTTGGTTCGCAATCTTTTATTCTGGCATGTAAAAGTTATAATTCGGAATGATTTTTTTCAGAATGTAAAATTTACTCTTTGGAACATCCACTCCGAAATAAAAGAAAGAAACCAATAATTTTATACGAAACATCCAAATTTATCATATGAACCCACCCACAGACCAAATTGCACTCGAGATGATACACTGGGTAAGTGGGATTTGGGATTTGTCATCTTAATTTTTGGTGAAAGACAACGATTGAAATTTAAAGATAAATTTTAACTTACAAGTAAGAAATTTTTAATTTTCAATTTTCAAAGATACTAAAATTTGTTAATCTTTGTTCATATTATTTTACATAAATAAATATAAAAACGAAATTTATTTTGAAATGTTATGAATCAAATTAATTATTACTTTCAAATGTTAAACAGGAAATAACTGATAGCATTTTTTTCTATTTTAATGGCAAGACATATATTATTACTTTCAGATTTGTGTTCATACCTTTAATTTATTGTGAAGTTCATTAATGAAATATTCATTCCTTTCGCAAAAAGCATGTTGTCGTATTTATTGCTTAAAAATTCATTTCTTGAATTAAAAGTAATTTTATTGAATAATATTATTTAATTCTATAAGTACTTTTGAAATAAAATTTAATTTTATGATATTATTAGTTAGTTACCTTATTTTTGTTAGTCTTAATTAAATATTTGATTTTTATGATCGTTGGATCAAAGAGGACGTTTATTTTGAGTGATAACAAAGCATGATTAAAAATTAAATAATGTATCGTCTGCTAATCCAGATCAAATAGAGTCTGAGTTTAAATATGATTATTTAATATTTTTGCATTTTATCTAATATTTTTTTTCGTTTTATTTTAAAGTAATATTCAAACTTTAAGCAGTATAGAAGTGGCTATCACTTATGAAACCAATATTTTTGTTTTTTAATTTAACATACTAATTAAATATTAATTAACTTGTTTACTTACATTACTTTTTTTTTTCCTTTTATAATAGTTGACTTTTCTTTGTTTTAACTTAAAAAGGGTTAAGTGAAGCTAACTTTAAATCGGTAATTGCTTTCAATATGATCAAGTTCTGTTGTCTCCTGTTTCGTCATCGAGGCCACTTACCTCATTTGTTGTTAAGATTATCGTTATATAAAATATCGAAATTTAGACAAATCGGTGATTTATGAGATCTAGACATGGTTCCCTTTCATTAGATCCATAATGATTATGAAAATACTTTTGCTTCGTGTTTCTCTTATGTCTTAATCCATGAGATTATCATCATTATCAAAGCCGATCTTGCTGCAAATAGCCCCACTACATACTACATAACTTACTCTTTTTTTAAAAAAAATTATAGATTAAAAACATTAATTTGAAATTTATGACAAACAAATGTAACTCAAAGTAAGAAATTCAAAAATATATTTAAAGGAAAACTAAATATTTAACATAAAGATCTGCATTTTATTTATATAAATAGACTCTATGGTAAAGTTTAAAAGTTTAATAGATCTTGATATGAGTGGGTTTATTCATATACCTACGGCACTCATCCTTTATCACACATTGTACACTAGAAAACAACACATTATTCTAAATTGTGGAAAGGCGGTGCTTGAACTAGCTACTGCTACATCACAGTGTTCCAACCATCTGTTCTGTTCATTCAGAAATTCACACCTTTTTCTCATTCCTTCTTCGCATTTGACACCCTTTTCAGGAATTCATTGAAATCATCATCTGTTCCTATCATGCTGATTCTAGCATACTTTGAATCAACACCAAACCGTTTCCCTCCTCTTCCACGGATCTTCAGTTTTTCCACCAGATAACTCTCACAATCTTCTATACCCTCCTCACACTTCAACCATAAGAAACCTGAACCATACAGAACATTAATTATGAAGTTATTACAAAGTCACAAAACAAGAATATTAAGAGTGGGAGAATGAAGTACCAGGAGATGGTTCAGATGATTCATTGGTGAAGTTGCAAAAGGCCTTTGAGTACTTGGCCACTGAGAAAACCTTGGATTCATCAATAACCTCCCACAGTTTCTCCCACCTCTCCCTCAAGAGGCGTTTGCTGTATTCAAAGAAGAGCTCAGACTCCATGGACCCGAAGTTTTGGTATCCATCACAAACCACTTCAAGGATCTTCACAACCCGAGTTTGAGTTTCTTTTGACACTCCAATGGAGCTCAACTGCACATACCTCGTCATCTTCTTAGCTACCTCAATGTCCTTAACCAGCGCCCACCTTAACTCACAGCATAATCAAAACTCAGCATGCAATTTCTTGTATTATAACAAAGTGTGTGATGAATTAACTCACCCGAAACGCGAACCGGCATGACCAGTGCATTTGGAGAATGTGAAGAGCATGAGATCATGGTCAGCTTGGTGAGTGATGGGAGTGTAATGTGGCCAGTAATATGCAAGATCATGAATCAGTTTCCCTTTAGCCTCAGATTTCACCACAGGTCCTCGAATAAACCCATCAGGGTTATTTGGAGAGGTTATGACCTCTATGTAAGGCTCGTTTTTCTGATACGAAGCAGCATCACCACCCCACTGGTACAACCCTGAACGCAGAATACTAATCTCATCTTGGTACTCCTGCAAAACGTTTTCTTTATCAGATCAAGTCAACCGTTTGGAAAATTAAAACAAACTCACGTTGTGTGAGGTTGACCAAACTCAGATTTTCAGAATGGTGGACGCCGAACAGACAGACACCCATGTTACCCATGTTTGCATATAAAATGGAATCTACATCTTCATGGGTCTACGTGTATATGTTTCCAAACTGATTTTAATATTTTAAAACATGTTAGAATAATTTCATCATTCATAATTCTAATTCGCAAAATAAAAATTAATAAATAAATAAATAAAGTGCAAGGTAACAACATATGGATCTAAACCCTCCTTGTTGGTGTCTTTGTGTTCGATGACAGATAAAAAAAAAATGACAGTGAGAGAGAGATAAAGAAGAAAAAATGACCGAGTAGAATGGTGCAGCAGCAAGAACGTTGATGGGTTTAGAAGGGTGTGAAGGAGAGAGAGCAAAGACAGAAGCTTGGAAGAGTTGAGTGGCTCCTGTCCCCACCACAATGTATCTGTGATGGGTGACAGCATTTCCCACCACGTGATGCAACCTTCTGATGCTTCTCTCAACTTCCGGCAACATGTACCAACACACCTTGTTCTTCGCATCACCAATGTAACTCATCATCTCCCATCCTCTTATCACTATGCTGCATTCCTCACTCCTCTTTCTCCAGTATTTTTCCAACACCACTGGATCACCTCTGTCATATATAACATTAATCATCATCATCACAACAACAATTTCCAGACACAAAGAAGAATATATGCATGACAGTGATTGTGATTTTGCAGAAATGAAAGAGCGAATATATACTTCTCCAGTTCGATGATGGTATTTGGGGAGATACTTCTGCCATTGGATGAAGGGAAGTTGTCTGTGGCGACCACCATTGTTGCAGATGTTAGATACCTCTACTTTTTATCAGAACCACTCTCTTAGTATTATACTCTCTTTGATTTTTTTTTTCTTGAGTTCTGAGTTGCCTCACATGTATGTATGTGGTTATATATATATACACTGAGAAATTGAACTTCATCTGTTATAATATTACACAAGATTAACTCAAAAGCATCTTAAGGTTTACTGTATTTTATTTTATTTTTTGTGCAATTAATTAATAAGCTAATGGATTTAATATTTTGTCTGCTTACTGGATAATAGCTTGTTAATTTTTAATTTGTACAAGTTTTAAATGAAATAGTGAATTAATGTAGTTTTACATTTAAGGAATTATTGGTTGCATTTTATAAATCCTATTTAAATAAAATGTGTCAATTTGTCATTGTTTTTATAAGGGAATTTCTATATCATCAATTAAAGAAATTTAATTAATGTTTTTTGAGTTTTTTGGGTTTTTTAAGATAGTCTTTCTATGTATGTATCTGAGCATGTTAATTAAAACTTTGCTGACAGTTTCGTGAAATATTCAATCTGGGAGCAAATTGAACAGTTTGACTGAGCAACCTAGTTCATGTTTTCATGTGTTTATTTAATAAAGTTTAAAAACTATTTAATTAAATAAAGAAATTTAATTAATGTTTTCACGTATATTTAAAAAAAAAATTAATTAAATGAAGAATTTTAATTAAGGGTTTCAAGTATATTTTAAAAAATCTTTAATTAAATAAATAAATTTAATTAATGGTTTCACGTACATTATGTATTCACAGATTTGACTATCTGCAACTTCTTTGAAATTTCACTCTAAAAACAAATTGAAAGTCATATCTAAGCAATGGCCCTATATGCATTTACTAATTTTCAAGCTTACAATAATTTTATTTCAACTTTTTTATCTAATGAGTTTAATTTCTCAATATCAAAAAAATATTTAATTGATTATAATATATTCTGAGTTATTCACACCCACGTACACACACAAATAATTTCTTTATGAATATTTGTTTTCATATATCTTGACGAAAATTTATTGGAAAAATATTCAACAATAATTTTAAAATTTTATTTTGTATATTTTTCAGCATAAAAATTTATTAGTTACTAAAATAACTATTATGAATAAAAAATTATAATTAGTTTTTATAATGGTTTTTTACATTCAGTTATGAAGAGTTTAGTTATTAAAGGAAATTGGTCACTAGATATTTGTTACTAAAGTTTTTCTACCAAATAAGTTGATTCTTACATTAATTTTTAATTAATTAGTAACCAATTTAACGACCAATTATAATTTTTTTATTTATAATAACAACAATTTTAATAACTAATAATTTTTTATTTTGTAGATTGATATTTAAATTGGTTACTAAAACTTTTTATAATTAAAATTAGTTTTTGATGAGATATTTTCTTGTCCTGAGAAAAAATATATTTTAATTAAAATTAAGTAAATTACAATTTAAAGTAAAGAAACTAATAAAATAATTACTAATTAAAGGTGAAATTTAACACATGAAAGGTTTGCTTTTACGAAAATAAATATTTTTTATTTCTTACAGAAAATATTAATAATAGGGATATTTTGATCACACTTATTTAATTTATACATATTTCAATTATTCCTCGGACATTATAAGACTTTCATATTAATAGTATTCACAACATAAAAACCTTAATTTTAATGAAATATTTTTTTGTTTTTATAAAAAGAATAATTATGAAAAAGTAAGAAATTTTTGTTTGGTAAACTCATTTACTTTATTTATAAGGTTAAAAGTGAATTATTTAATTAAACTTCTTTTTGTAGGGAATATTTAAGTGTTCTTACACACTTTTGTAAGACTCAAGTTTTTGGATCAAGGATTATAATAGTTTGGTTCTCATACTGACAATCTTTAATCGTAATTCGATCTTTAACAACAAAAAATTCACTAAAATATACTCATTACTTTTTTTACCCGTAAATATTTACAAAAAAATATTTAATAAATTTTTAAAATTAAAAAAATATAAAATTAAATATAAATAAAATTTAATCTAATAAAATATTAATAAATTTTAATTAAATTTTATTTAATAAAACATAAATTATACTTTAATATTAATCTTTTATAGATAATATATAATAATATGATATTCATATCTAATTCATTTATAAATTGATGTTAAAATATCAATTATTTGCGATAATAAATACCTACATATATTAATATATTAATTATTTATTATAGATTTTACGTGCATATACGTAATCCCTACTCCAGACATTGTTTAGTAAACAGTTGTTTGTAAAGACAAATAAATGATATGATTAAATTAAGTGTGTAACAACTATTTTGTTTGTTAAGTTTATAAATCTAATTTATTATTTTAATTTAGTTATAAAGATGATTAAACCTTATTTTTTTGTCATTAGATTATCCTATTTAAAGATTAATTCTTACTTTTTATACAATTAAAAATTAATCAGAATTTTATTCTTTTTAAGATAGAATTAATTTTACAGAAGTTCACATGAAAACACTTTTAAGCACATCTTTGACCTCTGAGAAAATTGAAATTAATTAAATCCTGAATAATTTAATAATTAAGGAATATATAAATAGAATAATGAAAAAATATGGTATATTAGCACGTATACCAACCAACTTCTGTAAGTTAACCATTATAATTTATAATTTAAAGATATTTTGAATTTGAGGTTTAAATTTATTATTCTCTCTGTCAAGATTTTCTCATTGAAAATAATTAATTATAGCTGCCAACCCTATTTATAAAGGACCCTCACCAAAATTTAACGCCACCACTATATTGACTTTAATTACTATCCTAATATATTGACTTTATATCAATTTTACTGTACAAATATATAGCATCTACATTATAAAACTATAATTAGGCAGTCTTTCATTAAAAAAATTATGCGTATGTTCTTTTACTTTAGAAAAAAATATATTTTCTTACGGTGTATATTATATATCAATATTATAAAACGTAGAGATTTTATTTAATTTTATATTTTTCACTTTTATCAATATAATCAAATTGTATGGACTATAAAATAGCATGAACTACTAATATGGTGTCATTACATACTAGTATAAATTATACTTCGAGATTATAGAACGTGGTGTAAATTATTGAATATTTATTTTTTACAATAAAATATTAGCATATATCGTGATTACATATATATACCTAAACAATATATTTACATAAAATTTAGGTGCATTTTTTTATATTTTTCTTCTTTTATTGTAATTAATTTTTAGTTCTCTCTCTTTTTAATATTCTTTAAGAATTTTTTTTTTCAATAAGAACGTGAAAAAGTTAGGTATTTATATTAAAAGAATAATTTATTATTTATAATGCTGCTATCTCACCTAAGTGAAAAATAAACATTATGTTAAAAAAATACTTATGGCACAAGTGGGAATCCTCAAATTTTCATTTATAAATTTAATTATTATATTAAAAAATTATAAGTTTTAACTTTTTAATTTTATTTAAAAAATATTGTATATATATGGAGAGAAAAATGTGGATAAAGTTTCTTAATAAATAATTTAAGCAAGTTATTTCATTTATGTAGTTTAGAATAAGAGTTTGGGATGACACCAGATGGTAAATTGGGATTATGGTTTTTTATATATTTGGTTGGATTATGTCATTTGTTATTTATAGAGAAAGGGAGGTGCTATTTGTTGATACGTGACCCAAGTTGAAGTGTATGATATTATGTTAAAAAAAGTTAGACTTTAAATCTAATTCAACTTTACAAAATCAATTTATAAAATAAGATTTGCATTTCACTTATATATTTCGAAATTATCTTATTTCTATTTTATATAGGACTTCCAACCTTTTATATTAATTCAATTTGATAAAAGATCCAAAGTATAATGTATATTCATTATTAAATAAAATGCACCAAAGATATATTATTCGTTATATAATACTATTATTATTTTTTATTCTCATCAATTCAAAAAATTTCACTTTTTTCTTTCTTATTCGTCTTTTCTTTTTTCTTTTCATGTTTACCCTGATCCAAATAAAGCATGATGAATTGATATTAAAATATAAAATGTTTATATTAAAAAATTAATTTAAAGTGACAATTAACAAATCTCACGTGTATTAATACTTTAGTATTTTAGTATATTTTCATTTGATACCCCAACTTTTTTTGTTAAGTTCAATTTGATACCCAAACTTTTGATTTGTTCAATTTAGTATCCAAATTTTCTAAAGAGATTCAATTTGGTCCTCTCCGTTAGATTGGAGTTAACACTGTGTCCGTACAGGACACGTGTCAAACCATGAAATTTTTATTTTTATTTTATTTTTTTTAAAAATAATTTTTTTTTAAAAAAATATTTTTTTTTCAAAAAAATTTAAAACTGCCATATGTCAATTTATTATCATGCCACATGACAACTTACAATCATGACATGTGGCAGTGGTAATAGTTGTTTTCAGTTTAGTACCCCAATTTAAATTTTTGGTTCAATTTAGTACCCCAATTAATAACTAAGTTTAATTATAACTTATATATACATGTTAAAATGATTGTTTTGAATATATACATCAAATCATTACCCCTAAAGATTCAAATTATTTTATTTTTTACAAGTATTTCATGTGTAAAAAATTACAAAGGTTAAAATGTAAAAAAATAAAATAATTTAAGTATTTAGGTGAAATGATTTGATGTATATATTAGAAAAAATTATTGTAACATGTATATATAGGTTGTAATTAAGCTTATTTACTAATTTGGTCTTAAATTGGAGAGGACGAAATTGGATCATTTTAAAAAATTGGGTACTAAATTGAACCAAAAATTTAAATTGGGGTACTATGTTGAAAACAACTATTACCACTGCCACGTGTCATGATTGTAAGCTGCCACGTGACATGACAATAAACTGACACGTGGCAGTTTTTAAACTTTTTGAAAATAAAAATAAATGTTTTTGAAAAAAAATACTTTTTTAAAAAACATTAATTTTTTTTAAAAAAATTAAAAATTTCATAGCTTGACACGGTGTTAACTCCAACTTAACAGAGAGGGCCAAATTGAATCTCTTTAAAAAATTTGGATACTAAATTGAACAAACCAAAAGTTTGGATACCAAATTGAACTTAACGGAAAAGTTGGGTACCAAATCAGTAATTATACCCATTTTTATTGTTGAATGACACTAAAATCTTGTAAAAAAGTTACACAGTTGCTTAAATTTAAATATTTAATTTAATGCAATTTTGAAATAGTGGGACTAGGAGATTTAAGTTTTCATTCTGCTTCTTGATATTGATATGCCATTTAATCCATCAAAAACTTATTTGACCTCTTACATTCTCGGGCCTTTGACTTTATATGTTTAATTTCATTATAGCAGAAAAATGCTTAGAAAGGAAATCATATAAAAGAGGGTAAAAACAGGTTTTTATTGGTTTGTCCAACTTCATTAATGACTCATAGGGTTCTCAAACTCGTGGTTGTTAAAATTATCAAATTAAATATAATTATCTTAAAGTAATCTAATTTAACTTAAGTGCCAAAATTGTTTTTTCACAAATTATAATGTTTTAATAATAGGGAATTTTGATAATTGTAGTGTTTAGGAACAGGTAAATGTTAGTTTGGTTAAAAAATATTAATGTTAAATATATTTTTAATCATTAAAACATAACTAAAATTTGTTAATTTTTCAAACTTTCATACAATTGTTCTTAAACTTGTAAAAGAATTAATATAATTACATTAATTTTTTTTTTACTTCTTAAATGACATTCCACACTAACGCTAGAATTATTCACACCAATTGACATTCTATCTATGTTCATCTAAAATATAATTTAATACTTAAAAGAATTAGATTAGAAGAAATATATCAATTTAATTTTTTAAGTTTGAAAACTAAGGTTTAAGACGAGTAAAAATGTTAATTTTGTGTCTAAATTTAAGAATTAAAAATATATTTAACTCAAAATATTATTAAAAACTAATTATATAAATTCTTAATAAATAAATGAGTAATATATGTTAGTTTAACTAAAATTTTTAGTTTGATAATACTTTAAATTATTGTATAATAGTAATATGATTTTTTATACATAAAATAAAGCTAACTTCAAAAAGTTTGATCCTCGCGTGCCAATAGAAGTTTTTTTTTTCCGTGTTAAATATGTTTTTATCTCACTCCTAGTAAAAATTGAAATTAGTTTCTTTTTGAAACTTTAGTCTAATTTATCACTTTACTTAAGTGAAATCAGTCGATTAAAAAATAAATCAACTGATTCAATTTATTGCAGTTTAAGACTACTGCAGTCAACCTTTTAACCTATTGAAAAATCATTCAACATACTAAAATAAACATTTTAATCTGTTGAAAAATCATTCAACAGATTAAAAGACACACCAAAGACCAAATACATCTAATTAATGCTACAAGGTCTACAATATGAATTACAAATATCAAATACACTTTCTTAATGATGTAACTATGTGGAGAGCACACCTTCCGGCCTTGATCAACATGAATATCATCAAATCTCCTTTCCTTCACCAATGTAGGCTTTATTCCAATAATAATAGCTTCAAGATAGTTCAAAAAGACTTCATTAAATCTTCAAGAATCATATCACTTTGGCTTCACATGTCAACACTACTATCCAAGACACAATCAAAACAAAAATTGAGAACAAGAATAGTGTTTACTTTCCAAAAAAGCATATTAGAACTTCTAATTCAAGGAAGGTACTCTACCAATCTCAAACACTCATCACATGCAAGGAGGACACTCTACCAATCTCAGAAACATTGAAGGTCTTACATTCCCTAATCTTAACTGCTAAGAACTCAAATCATGAGTTCTTAGAAATAGGAGGTCAGACAAACCACTAAAACACATAGCATGAGTAATTTTTAAAATTGATAAAGTAGTCTAAAAAAACAAACAACCAAACATTCAAGGTCTTACATTCAACTACACTTCAAACAACCAAAACTACTTTAAAACTAGAATCAAAACAATCAAAATAAAACAACAAATTAAATCATATACCAACATCAAGCAAATCAGACACCAACGATGAGCATGAAAGAACAACAAAAATAGACAAATACAAATTAAACACCACAATTGAAAGGCTTTGAGACCAGCCTGAATTCCTGTGTAGCACGAGAACAACGTTGATAATCAACTACGATGGATTTTCCCATTTTTAGTGTGAACCACAACCATACATTGTCAACAAATCCCCCCAAGGAATAAAACAAAAGGGGATGAAATAAAAACTTACCTCCACGACTAATTAGGACAGACAAGCGGTGCCACTACCAAATACCAACTACGTATGTTTTCCCTTCACGAACCTCACTTCAAATTGGGTTTTTGAAGGTAGATTGGTATCCGGAAAGAGGGTTTGGGAAAATACAAATACTGGAACACAAATTTTGGGCGAGAATTGAGGTAAAAAATGGTCAATTTGAGGAATCCCTAATTCTTGAAATGAGGAGAATGAAACCCTAATCAAGGTTGGAATGGAAGAAAAAGACATGTCGCGAAATTTTATTTCAATTTGGACACTCAATTACCAACAACACCAATCTATCAACAACAATTCGTCGGTAAACAATTATTACAACCTTACCAATGAATATTTGGTCCACAATTTCACAACTCACTTACAGGTAGATATTTTTGTCAGTAAAATAAGTGTCAATATTTGTCGCTAATTTTTCTTTGTAATTACATATTACGAATATATTTTGATTCTTTGATAATTTTTTCGTCGGTAAATTAAGTATTTCTAGTAATGGATTAGGAACTTCAACAAATGTAGAGATGTCAAAATGGGTTTCAACCCATGAGCCAACCTGGCTCACCACGGGTTCGAGTCGGGTTTGGTTGAGAAAAATTCAATTTTTTCAAAAGTGGGTTGAACTCAACCCGACTTACTTAACCCACGGGTTAAGTGGGTTCGAGCTATGGGTTGAAGGTGGGTTGACCCACTTAATCCATCAACATTTTTTTTCAATTTTTTTTTAATTTTTTTAATAATTATTTACTACTCCTAATTATATAGGTTCACAATTTCATATTTTTAAATGCTATAATGTTGTTCAATAATATTTGAATAGTTTGAATGTTTAATTAATTTGATTATCAAGTTATATACGTTGATACTTTAATCTTTATAGTAAATTACTCAAACAACTGTCTTATAAACAAATTTTTCTAATTAGTATGACAAAATTGTGTAGTTTTTTTATTTATATTTTGTTGAATAGCATGATAGAAAATGTGTAATATTAACCCTGTTTTCTTAACTATATGGACACTTTATTGAAAACAATTCATCATAAAGTGGCGATGAGCATGATGAAGACATTAGTTCTTGATTTTACTGTGATTGTCATCTAATGAGTTGCTTAAAAAATCATTTAAATATTTAAATACTTAAAAATAAATACATAAATAATTTTTTTATGTGGGTTGGTGAGTTAACCCACTTAACCCACCAACCCATGATGGATTGAGTCGGATTGCCAAATTTCTGACTCACCATAAAATGAATTGTCAGGTTGGATTCACTCATTTTCAACCCGACTTGTGGTGAACCAATCCGTGTAAGTCGGGTAGACTTACTTTGACATGTCTAAATAAATATTTTAAAATGTTAAAACTTTTGTAGTGTCAAATATTTGAAGTGTTAAATATATAGAATATATTAATATTAAGATAATATATTTTAAATTATATGTTAATTTATATATACAAAATTGAGGGGATAAAAAACCTCCTTCACCCTAGGATCCATCATAAGATGAATACAATAGACTTCATTCGGTTAAGTTTCTCTTACCAAAATAGATATAGACTTATAGCTATAGGCTATACACGGTATTTCAAATATATCTAGTTTATTGTCATAAACCGTGATTTCAAATTATTATTATTACATGTAAGTTTTCTAATAACTTTTATATATGCACTATGACTTAAAGAAAATTTTTAACATGTTGCCTGTCAATAAATGAGTTATATTCGCTAGCTGCCAAAATTAAAAATGATCACTGTTCATCTCTTCTTTTTTTTTTTTTTCTTAAAGTTTTTCGTTCTTTTTAATTTCTTATAGTTATTTACTTATTTTCCTTTTCAAAGGTGTTAGGTGTTAGGCTTGGTTGAAGGAATGGTTTGAGTGATCACATTTACAACCTAGTAGATATATGAATTGTCCTACCTACTCTTTCTAATTATATTGTATATCCATTTAACTATGCTAAACACCACACATCCTTCATTACATTATTATAGCTAATTTACGTACGATAGTTATTTGTGATCAACTACCAGTATTTACATATGTTTGTCTCTTTCTGACTATTATGCCTTTTGTTTTATATGGAAATTTATTATAAACAAGTTCACATTAAATATTAAATATCAGATATAATTACTAATTTGATATTCCAGTTTTAGTATTTCAATTATCTAAAAGGATTTAATTTGGTCCTCTCAATTAAGTTGGAGTTAACACCGTGTCCGTACGGACACGTAGCCGTGGAATTTTAAATTTTTTTAAATTTTTTTAATTTTTAAATTTTTTTTGTAAAAATTTATAAACTGTCACGTGTTAGTTTACCGTCGTGCTACATTAATTATAACTTATATATACATGTTAAAATAACTGTTTTAAATTTATACATCAAATCACTACACCTAAATATTCAAAATATTTTATTTTCTACAAGTGTAAAAAAATTTAGGTGTAAAAAATTACAAAGGTAAAAAATGTAAAAAGTAAAATATTTTAAGTATTTAGGTGAAATGATTTGATGTATATATTGAAAAAAGTTATGGTAAGATGTATATATAAGTTGTAATTAAACTTATTTACTAATTTGGTCTCAAATTGGAGAGGACAAAATTGGATCATTTTAAAGAATTAGAGTACTAAATTGAACCAAAAATTTAAATTGAGGGCTAAATTGAAAACAATTATTATCACTGCTATATGTCATGATTGTAAGCTGCCACATGACATGACGATAAACTGACACGTGACACAGTTTATAAATTTTTACAAAAAAAAATAAAAATTTCACGGCTTGACACGTGTTATGTACGGACACGGTGTTAACTCCAACTTAACGAGAGGATCAAATTGAATCCTTTTAAATAACAAAAAATATGGGGACTAAATTGAACTTAACCAAAAAATTGAAATACCAAATCAGTAATTATACCTAAATATTATTATTAACATTCCCATTTTAATTATGTCGATACCTCAAATTTATTAATAATTTATTATCGCATAAAAAATTATTAAAATAACAAAATAATAAATACAAAAATATTTGGAATTCATATCATTTCACGAAACAGAAAAATTAAACTTAAAATAATTAAAATAATTAAATAAAATGGAAAACATGTCAATTTTTATTTAATTTTTCCTAATTTTACAATTTATGCATTACATGATTTCACTAAAAAAAATTTAAATGATTATCAATTTTAATAATTAAAAATAATTAGTTATTATATTAACCAATTTAAATACCAATTTATAAACTAAAAATTGTTAATAACTAAGTTTTATTATAAATAGAAAATTGTGAATTGATATATCTAAATTGCTTACATTGACTATTACAATTTTAACTATCAAAGAAATTATTTTAATTAAAAAATTGGTCTCTAAATTAATTTTAAACATATATCATTATTTAGGATTTATTTTAGTGGTTAATTAGCATATATAAAGTTTTCCTAATTTTAAAATCCAAAACGTTTTTATGTCAAATTATTTAGGATTTCTATAGGCCCTGTGGTCGTTTTAATTGCAATATCTTACATTATAGTTATTTTCCTAGGTCTAGGATATATTATTTTATGTCTCTTCTTCCATTTCTGTAGGTTATTTTATGTTTTTTAGCTTTTAGTTGACTTTGTTAATTTTCTCTTTTTCTATTTAAATAATTAATAAATATTTTTTTATAAAAAATGACAAATAAATTTATACTCGTGGTGTATTGTATGAATTTATTATAATTGTATGAATTTATTATAATGTTGATAGAAAATATTTGGATTAATTAATTATGAGTATGTAAGAATAATTGTTAAGGTGAAGTAAATTGACTATGAGATTTGACTAAAGTATGAAATGTTATATATAAAAAAAGAAAATTGAGAAGACTTGAATGATATTATGCATATTGAGAAAAGAATAAAACTTGATATATGTAAGTCAAAAACGTTAACATTAAAATTATGCTCTTAACAATCTCGAGTTCAACAATTTCAGGAAAGCTTAAAAACCTTTTTTATTTGAATAATAATAGTTTCTTTTTTTTTTTAATTGGGTATGACTAATAAATTTGTATAAATATGTGTCGATTGAACCAGTTTCTATGTTGATAGAGAATATCTGATTTAGTCAACAATTTTAAAAGAAAAATGGTTTAAAGAAAATTTCAAAGAAAATATTAATGAAACGATTATTAAAAATTAAAGAAGTGAGTTGTGAGACACTTATGAGAATTTAAAAGAAAAAAGATTGTGGCACACAAATCTAAAGCAATTAAACAATTATTAACCCAAAAAACAATTGTTGAAAATTTACCCGTAAAAACCACTTTTGGAAAAAACATTTCCAAAAAAGTTGAAGATCACTCTAAACTTTTACATATCTATTTTATTGACACTCGAAATTTTATTATTTATCATCATATCAAAATTTATTAAAATAAAAAAATATATACAAAAATATGAGACTACATTAAATCATTACACTTTGTAAAATATAAACAAATTATACTTATTCTTAAAAGAAATCTAAAAAAAAAATACTTAAATTAAACATTAACACTTATAAGTTCTCTATTAATAAAAATCAAATTAATTAATTTAATAGCACTATAATTTTTTTCAAAATTAATTAATTTATTAGCACGCTAATTTTTCTCACGACATTGATACTAAAATATCTCTTTGCAATCACGTTTCTCTTCTCTTCTTTTAGTTCAAGTTGTTTTCTTTCTTTTTTCAATCCGTCACTTAGATTTTATTCATTTATCATTACATCACGTAAAGTTTCCATCATTAAGTTTAAATTAAAATATTGATTATTTATATTTTAATTAGAAATTAAAGTATTTATATAATTCTCTATAAATTATTAAAAAATATAATCATAAATTGAAAGTAATAATAATTAAAAATTCATTTATTACACCAAATACATAATTTTTCAAGACAAATAATATATATATATATATATATTACTAGATTTTTTTTATATTTTACAAGATTTTTTTTTTAAGTTCATTAAAAAAATTTATTAATTTCTTTTATATTTTTTATAAAAAATTTAATTTACAGATAATTTCTTTATAAATGATTATTTTCTATAAAATTATAAAATTCATAAATATTTCATACAAATTTTCTGACGAAAATTATTTTATACAGAGTAAAAGAATTGGTTTGAATTTCTTGCAATATTTTTTTTCGTAACAAAAATTTTAAATATTTCTTACGAAATTTTTTTTTAAAAATAAAAAATTTGAGTTTTTTTCTTATTTTAAATTATTAAAATATTTTAATTTATTTAATATTTATTTAATAATTTATAAAATTATAAATTCTTTTCCTAATTACATTGAATATATATATATATTATCCATATCTGCAAAGTGTGAAATAAAACATGAGGACGTATTTTTTACTTTAATAAAGTATATTAATAAGAATTAATATTTTGAGTGAGTGTTGTATTACTAATAATAAATGTAGGGGAGTGTGGGTTTTGTTGTCTTAAGATTGTCCCCCACCCAACATACACATAACCTCTTGCTGTCTCTTTCTTTCTCACTCTTTCTCTAAACTTCACATTTTCTCATAACTTCTTCAGAACCATCTAGATTTCAATAATTTCTATTTGATCATCACTACTTAAGTTTTACTCTTGTTAATGCTTCTCATTCACATTTAACAGCATAAACATTACTTAATCAATGGATGACTCACATGCTTGTGTTCGGCTTTAAATAAAGTGAGAATCTGGGAACGTGTTCTTCATATCCGGTTCAAATTCAATAGAACATAGAAGAAGTTTAAAGAGACAAAATCACAACATTAATAATAATTTTTTCAATTAAATATTTACGTTTTATTTTAATCTAAATAATGAAATTATATATATTTTATTTTCTTGAAATAAAATAATTTTAATTATCTAGAAATTTGAGAAAATTAATAAATAATTCTTTAAAAAAAATAAAGAATTTTATTTCTAGTTCCTTTCTCTGTATGTTAACTCGTATATACCGTATTAAATTTATTAATTCAACAATTGAATATTTTAATATTATATATTCACTAAACAGTCATGTGCGCATCACCGGATTTTAAATAAATTAAATATTTTGTTATGTTATGTGTTCAAGTGAATTTACTTATAATTGTAATTAACATTTATTGTTATGATTCTAAATAAAAATATGTTAGATATTATTATGAATTTTAATATTTTAATTATGTTTATACTTCAAAGTTTATTAATTATCTGTTATCACATAAAAATTTATTAAAATAATAAAAAATAAAATAATAAAAAGCATGTGAGACCATACCAAATTCATAATAACAATTACATTTTATGAAATATAGATAAACTATATATATTATGAAAAAAAAAATCTAAATAAATATATAGAGATAAAATATTAAACCACTTATATTGTTCTCTATGAATTAAAACTAAATTATTTAATTTATTGGCACAATAATTTTTTTTACGAAAAACATGAGAAACTTTGAACTACATATGCTTACAAAAATGTAAGCATCGATGCCATCTTCATTTAAGACTTCAAGGAACTACTCATTAATCCAAAAATAACGTACTAAAGAAGAATCACTCTCCAACCAAAGACTTTGAAAGTCTTCCCTCCAAGCATGTTCCACCGCATAAATGACCCCCATAAATTCGACATAAATAAAAGTTTGTACCCTAAAAATTCTTAAAAACTACCCACATATTCTTTCTGAACTTCCTCTAAAAATACTAGAAGCCAAACCAAGACAACCCCTAAATGTACCATCAGTATCTATCTTAAGCCAATTGGCAAATGAAACTTGTTATATTACTTCCATAAATGAAATCAACCTATCTTTCATAGTTTGAATATTGAAAATTTTCAGCACTAAAGAATCAAGATAATATTACTCATGTGCTTCTTAGATCCTTAATTTGAAAAATAGCAGAAGGAATCACAATTGGATCCTAAAATCTATTATGATTCTTCATCCTCCAAGTCATCCAAATAATTGTAGTAATAAGAGCCACTTTAATTACTTTAAACAGAAGACTATAAGGAGAATTCATAAACTGAACAACCAAATTCAAAAAAGAAGATTGCAAATCCTGGCAAGCTTCCTTCAACAATGTCCAATGCCATACACCAATAAAATAATGAAAGATCAAAGGAGAGAAAGACTCAGCATTATTATCACACAAATAACACATAGAGTATAAACCCACTTCCTTTTTAACCTCTAAATCAATAGATAAACACTCATACAACAACTTTCAAAAAACCAAAGTTTTAGTCTATGGTACCTTATCCAACCAAATCATCAAGTTTTCGCAATCCACACATTCCATGCCAAAAGAGTAGAAAAATTTTGCAGCTTTTTTAGAAAGCACATCAGTATCATTTAGAGAAAAATCACATAGACAAACAATCAAGAAAGAAAGCTCCAATGAGTATTTATCCATACCGAACTAACAATTAGTATAACTTTATTATGTCAAAATAAGGAATAACAATTTAGATAAGCAAATGTCAGATCACCAACAATCATTCTAAAGATTAACACAATAACCTTATACCTAGTATTCAAAAAGAATTTAAAAAAATATATCATATACATCCTTAATACCATGTCAAATTGACGATGATTAAAATGACATATATTTGTATTATTCTGTCGATAAAATTAAATATTTAATATTTATCTTTTTATTTATTTTTTTGTTTTAAAGTAATATTTAAACTTTAAAACACTTAGTTAAAGTATACAAGTGGCTATCCTATATTCATTAACAATTAGTTAACTTGTTTGATTATATTACTTTCCTGTCCTTATAATTTTGACTTCTCTTTGTTTTCATCTCAAAAAGAGTTAAGTGAATTTAACTTTTAAATCGGTAATTGCTTTCAGCACATCAAGTTCTGTTATCTCCTATTTTGTCATCGAGGTCACTTAGACAAGATTTCAGATGATACCTCATTTACCGTTATATAAAATATTGAAATTTTTACAAATTGGTGATTATGAAAATACTTTTGCTTGGTGTTTCTCTTATGTCTTAATCCATGCATGGGATTATCATTATTATAGCGCTGCTACATACTATATAACTTTTTTTCTAAATTATGGAGATTAAAACATTAATTTGAAATTTATGACAAATATATAAATCTAACTCAAAGTAAGAAATTCAAAAATATATTTAAAGGAAAACTAAATTTTTAACATAAGTAACTGCACTTTATTTATATAAATAAACTCCGGTAAACTTTAAAAATTTAGTAAATCTTGATATATGAGTGGTTTATTCATATCCTACCCAGAAAACAACACATTCTAAATTGTGGAAAGTCTGTGCTTGAACCAGCTATTGCTACATGACAGTGTTCCAATCATCTCTTCATTCAGAAATTCACACTTTTTTCTCATTCCTGTTACCATTTTGACACCCTTTTCAGGAATTCATTGAAATCATCATCTGTTCCTATCATACTGATTCTAGCATACTTTGAATCAACACCAAACCGTTTCCCTCCTCTTCCACGAATCTTCAGTTTTTCCACCAGATATGAAACCTGAACCACGCATGCATCAATTATAAAGTTACAAAGTTTCAGAACAACAATATTAAGAGTGGGAGAAGGAAAATGAAGTTGTGTGAGGTTGACCAAACTGTGATTTCCAGAATGGTGGACGCTGAACAGACAGCCACATGTTACCCATGTTTGCATATATAGGATCGAATCTACATGTTCATTGGTCTACGTGTATGTGTTTCCAAAAGACATGTTTGTCACTTTTTGGCCTCCTAAAAAGCCCAGAAAACATGGATAAGAAGGTTTCATTTGAATTTTCATTTCCATCTCCCTCAGGGGGAACAAGTGGCGTTCAACTCAATATTCTAAGTGCTAACCGCCATAACATGGTTGGTTCGTGAAAGAGAGAAACTTTGGCAATATCCATCGCCAAGAGACACGCTTTTCAGATCAAACGTGGTTACGTGGACGCATTCGCACGTGACAACTCACAGGATCACATAAGTATTCCTCAATTCAATATTATAACTTTTCTTCTCAACTCAAGATTTTCTGTCAATTTCATAATTGTTTTATTTTTTACCAGTGGATCTCTCTCTCAGATTCTGGTTTTGACCCAGTGAATGCTATCTTCATAGATTGTGTCTTCTTCAACTTAAGTATACAAATCAACTCGTATATAAAAACATTAAACATAGAATTCAAGGAAATGTTTTTGTGTTGGGATAGGGATAGGGTTCGAGGGATTTCATTAAAAAATATAAAGTTATGAGATCCTCCCTTGGTTACTTTTACCAGTGTTAATTTCAATTTTTTATAAAAATAATAATATAATAAATTTTCTTGATTTCAATACAAATTTTGTAAGAAAATGATATTTTTTATTTTCATATTACAAAAATGTCTCTATATATATATATTAATGAAATGTTACATTAAGTAAAGGTATAAATAAATAATTACATTATTAAACATGATAATAATTAAACTTCAAAAGGATAAAAAGAAAAGAAAAGGAGAGAGTACTATACCATAACAGGAAGCGGAGAAAGAGAAATAAATAATATATTTCTATTATGAATAATGAATTGATAAAAAGACAGATTTAAATATTAATTTATAAATTAAAAGTTATTCTTAATTAAAATAATTTCTATTAAAAATAAAAAATTATAATTAAATTTTAAATTAATAATTAAAATAGTTTTTGTTATAAATTGATGTCTAAATTAATCATAAATATTAATTATTAAGTTTTTGAATATAAAAATATTAGTATTATATTTTAAATTATTTAAAAAATTAATCTTTAAATTTATCTCTAAATATATTTTTTATTACTAAAATTAATTATGATTTAAGAATTTTTTTTAATTACAAAAATGTGCCAATGCCAAATGAAAAACAAAACAAGTTGGAAATATTTTTTTTTTAATAAAGGTGACAGTGAGTTGCGAGTCAAACTTGCTAAACTATCACGGGGCTCCCATTTAGTTCTATTGTTAAAATGTCTCAAACAAAATGTTTTTCTCTGTTAACATATGTCCCAAAAAATTGCTGGATAAAAATTTGTTTCTAATTACTTTACCAAATTACTAAAATAAAGAATATTGTAAAGATTTCAACAAGAATATACAATTATTAAGAAAAAAAATCAGTGAATCTAAATAAATATTTTGAATCCCACGTAAAGATGATAAGGTTTCATTTGAATCAGCTCAAAATGAAAACATGAAATCTTCAAACAAAAACTAATAACACTATCTGGTTTGATGCTTGAAGAAGAAGAACTAAATCTAAAAAAATCATTTCAGAGGGTTGGCTTTCCTCCATTGAAGATTTCAATTGTTTCGCGGAACGTTTATTCAATAATTGAAGATTTTAATTTTTATACTTTAGGTTGTGAAAAAAAAATTAAATATGAAACTATAATTATAACTCGAATTTTAATCTCAACGAGAGTGTCGATCACACAAGTATTAAGATAGTAATTAATTAAATTTATTAATATTGTGTTTATGCAATCATTAAAATATAAATAAGAGTCATGTTATCTTGACAACTTATTTGTTCTGAACAGCTATCATAGAATCCATTTAAATTAAAAATAAATTATTTATTAGTTTACTTGTTTACTAACTCATGCATAATAAAATATTATTAATCTGTCGTCGCCTTATGAGAAGGGTAATTATCCTATGAATAATTTATGCAATAAAATACTTTCACATGCATAGGTTTTCTTAGGAATTCTTATGTGCATTTTTATTTACACATAAGAAAATTGTGTTGATTGAAATCTTAATTTTTTTATTTTTAATATTTATAGTTCTAATTTTTTTCGTTACTGAGATACTTAACTTTTACTTTTTCTTTTCTTTTCAACTTAACAATTAACTTATTTTTTAAATTGTTTTAAATTTATTTGTATTTTATTTTTAAAGATAAATTAATTTGTGAGTTAATAAATTTTAAGAAATATTTTACATTAAAATGCAAATTCAATGATGAATTAAAAAAAATTAAAAATAAAAATTACAATAATTTATTGATGCCAAAATTGAATAAAAAGGTGTTCAAGACCAAAATAAAAGAAATATTTTAAATTATTAATGGGATATTTTTTTTAAAGAAAATTCTTTAAAAAAATTGTACTTCAAACTTAATTACTCTATATTAAAGTTAAATAATAGTTTATGTGATTTTTCAAAAGAAATTTATTAGAAACTTCAACGTTAGGTAGATATGAATGAGAACTATAACGAAAGGGATATTATTTAAAAGAGAGAATAAACTTTTATAAGAACAAAGATTAAATTAAATATAACTTTACCAAGAAAAAATGTAGGAGTTCAAGCTTCTTGTCTACTTGAGATGCTTTTAAGAACATTCTCATGGGAGGATGCAATGTATTCACCATCACAATGAAAATTGTTGCACAAATTGCCAACACTTAGCAATTTCGTGGTGTGGAAAACAACAACAAAAACTTTAAAATTTGACTTCTAATGAATTTAGGAAAACTACATCTGTAGATGAAGTACACAAGCCAAGAAAATCAATGCTTATGTTTTCTATGTTCTTTCGTTTTAAAAAAAAAAATAATGTATATTTAAATATATTATAATTTTTTTTCTTAATTATACTATTGAAATAAGTATTCAACATTGATATTTAGTTGCTATGGAACCTCCGAAAATTCTTGTATTATATGAGATTTTTCTTGTAAATTTGTTAAAAATATATATAAACAAAGATTTTTTTTACTATTTTTTCTAAAAATCTTAATTAGCAGATAATTTTTTCATGGATATTTATTTTTATAAAATTATAAAATTCGTAAGTATTTTTCACAAAATTTGTTGTAAAAGGTGTTTTATGTAAAAAAAAATTAATAATAATTTTCTGTAATTTTTTTTCATAATAAATTTAAATTTAAAACAAAATTAACAGAAAATATGAATTTAATAACGATTCTTATTGACCAGTTTTTAATAAAATATTATTTTTCATTTACATAAGTTAAATAGTTATTTTAATTGTTAAAATATTTGTTATCTTTTAATGTTATCACTTTGCAGTGGTTTTTTCAACCTTCGAGAACAATGTTTCATCATAAAGGTTTGAATATCTCTAAATTGAGAATTGAATGAAATACAAATATGAGATAACAAATACAGTGTTAATGAGATAGTAGCGGAATTGGATTTATATTTAGATGGGCCAGTAGCTGAATTGGGCTTCCAAGTATGAAGTTTGGGCCAAAGAAAATAAGGGTTAAGAAAACCTAAAATAAACAAATATTAGCCAGTTTTGTACACTTCCATAAGTTTTCTCTTGTATACTTACATAAATAAAATTCCGTTTTTACTCTTTTTCGATTATGCAATTTGAAATTCAAAAATACCTTTCAAAAATTAAAAAATAATACGCTTCCGGATTATTTTTCCGGATTTCATTTTCATGCAAGAAGCTCTTAACACTTTATAATAAGTTGTAAAGTTATGTAATTTTAAAAGTATTTATTGTGCTTATTTAATTAAATTATATTAAATTAATTATTTTTAAATAATATATTGGATTATAAATGAAATCAAGAGACTAATTTTAAAACTTATTATAAAATACTAAAATGAAATTAATCATCAAATAAATTTAAGATTATTATATGAATGATAATTTTAATTATTAAACATGTTTAACACTAAAAATGATAATTTTAATTATTAAACATGTTTAACACTAAAAATGATAATTAATCATTTTAAAAAAACTTTATACTAATGCAAATTTTACTTATTAAACAAGTTTAAGACTGAATATGATAGTAAAAAAGTTTTAGAATTATTATCTATAATTACAATTACAAGAAAATATGATTTTTCTTTTATGTCAACCTTTCATAATTTCAATTTTATCTTTTACAATATAATTATTTGTTAAATTTTTCAAAATTAATCATTATTTTTATATGTTTTTTATTAAACTATCAACCTTTTATCTTTCTTTATTTTTAATAAATATAAATTTATTTTTATATATTAATTGAATAACATTACAATATAATATCATGTATATTTAAAAAATAATACACACGGTTAACGTCTATGTTTAGACTAATATAAATAAAAATTTTAACTTTTAAGCAAACATAAGACTAAAGATGATGATCAATAGTTTTTAAATTTATTATATTGATACAAAATTTTAATTATCAAATATCATAAAATATCATAATAATTAATGTGTTAAATATATTATACTAATACAATTAAACAAGCTTTTAATATTTAACATCACAATCAGTACTTTCAAGGATTACCATACCGATAAATATTTTAATTATAAAACGATTTCAAAACTTAGTATTAAAATTAATAATTTTTAAAATTATTATATGAATATAAATTTTAATTAGTAAGTTTGAGGTTTAACATAATTTTTTGTATAATTAAATTTTTTATTATCAAACATGTATGAGTATGATAATTAATTATTTTCAAAAACTTAATATATTAATAAATATTTTAATTATTAAACTGATTCTAGACCCGGATAATAATAAGTAACTTCTAAAACTACATATGAATGTTTAATTATTATGATGAAAGGGTAAAAACGGAAATTTTCCTTTTTGAAATTAATTATCGGATAAGTATTTTTCTCTGTCTGATGTGGAAGGAAAGTGTCAAAAAATTTACAAGATGAGTTTAGTTTCCCTGTTGTACAACACCTGTCACTGTACCATTGTAAAGATTCAGCAGTATGATCTAGATCTTCATCATCATAGACTTTGCGTTGTAAGAAAAAGCCATGTGTGTGTCTGAAAAAACAAACGGTTTTGACATTGAAGAGGTTCCAGAATCTGTCATCAATCAGCTCTTCTGCAAGGTTCAAAATTAAAATTTCAAGAAATTGTGGTATTTATACTGAGACAGTAATTGTGTACACTATAGTGATTGTGACATCCTATTCACTATGCCTCTGATATATCTCTCACAATCCTACAAAATACAGAATGGTGGTATAAAAGTGAGGTGAAAAGCTGGGAAAATATTTACATTTACAAAGGTGAAGGTGAAGGGTTTTTATATGTCTCTTGTAGTTGAATGAAAGGAGAGTAAAGAATGATGTGCTAATGATTGATTTCATTCGGCATTGTTGGAGGCTTCTTCTTGAAAACGTGTTTCCTACATCGTTCGAAAATACTGTCATAGATTAAGTCAAACTGCACTCCTGCTCTCTCCCGATTAATAATGAATAGTATGTGATCACCCTTCACATATGTATAGTACCTGTTCCATCAAAATATACCATTAATTCATCAATAATAATACACCACAAAAACTCTTCATGGAGAATTTAGATTCTCTATTTGTTGTTCTTCTGGTGCGACTTCAAAATCTACTAATAGTCAGAAAACAACACCAAAAAACTCAGTAAAAAATCTAAACTCGTATCCATAATGAGCATCTTGTAGATCATATGTTATGAGTTAATGCAGATATAAGGAAATAATGCAGAGCTAAGCCTAAGGCTAGAGGGATGAGTATGTTATGAATTATTATTTGAAAAAAGTGTATAGGGTGGTAGTTTCACGGACCAGATGCCAGGTTGTAAAGGTTTGCAATCTGATTCCTTCTCAACCAAACAGTTGGGGTGTTCAATAGGTAGGCGAGGATGAGTCATGGATATTGTGTTTAGTGCTCCATCATTGTCTTGCCAATCCTCATCCCTGCACAACAAAAACTAACATGTTGGTTCATTCATTCATTCATCAAAACTTGATCAAAGTAGCCTTTAAACACCAACCTGTATCCCTTGTAAGGGGGAGGAACATCTGGAGGAAAACGCCACTGGCTCATCTGCAAAACTCTCAGGAAAAGCATCGGGTGAATTCCAAGTATGCTTGAAGGAACTGTAACGCCCATGATCTTCGTTGTGCGTTTGGTAGCATAGCTGAAGTAGTATGTGTTAGGAAATGTTTGTAGGTGGTAATTGAGTTTTATAGAGCCTTGAATTGTAAGATCAGGGAGGATCCAATCTCCTGAAGCAAATGGACCCGCATTCCCCAATAGACAATCGACAAGACCCCATATACCCATCTTTCTCCATGACATGTTAAAGTGATCAAACCCAAAATTGTAGTAGTTCTTCAGCCACGCAATGTCAAACCAATCATATATGATCACTCCAATGCGGCAAAGCTGTAGCAGGCAAATAGGTTTCAATGTTTTCCCATCTTCTGGCCTGAAACAATCTCAAATTATACACTAGCCAAGATATTGATTCTAATTATCATGCTGTTTTTCTGTTTTTCATTCATTTCTCATAGGAATTAATACTGCATGCTCTCTCAACTACCCCCATTGAAGGCAATAAAATTAACTTTAACAATTATAAGGAAAAGCTGACAAGAACTCACTGCATGCCATCTGTGTATGTTCTTGTAGTCCCATTAAATGCTCCAGATAAGGAGGTGATACTTAATACCCAGTTCTCCGAACTGTTTTCATAACCCTTGAATGTCTGAAGACAGTATGAACATCAAATAATCAAAAATACGAAAACCACAACAAATAAAGAAAAAAAAGAATAAAGAAAACCCTCTAGAAATAGAAGGAAATGTGAAAAGCACGGGAAACCATTGGCACCAACCTTATCAGCAAGCATTTGTTGCAAGACACGAACAACTTGTGCACCCGCTGAGTGTCCAACAAAATGAATAGGGTGATCCTCGTCCCACTCAGGGTAATGCCCTGCATCCCAATAACAGCAACGAAACACATTTTCATAAAACATCACAAATACACAAAAGCCAGAAACAACAAACAGAACATCAAGATCTCCAAACCTTGTTCATAGATTCGTCCAAACTGCGAGTGTCCACAAGCCGTGCTATGCTCCTCACCGTAATCAACTTGCCCGCCTTTTAAATAATAGAACAATTCTCGAGCCCTGAGGCCGAAGAAAAACAAGGGAACCCTCTTCAGAAATGTTGCAAAACAGAACAAGCGCAGAACATAACCTAAAAAACAAAAAACCAAGCTCTTATACTTCAATAACCCACCTATCATAGATACTGGTGAGAGAGCCCAAATCAGGGACAAGAACCCTTTCATCTTTCTTCTCCGCCCCACCAAAGTACGACAAAGCCCCCAATCTCTGCGTGTGAAAGACGACAAATCAGCACCCCAGAAGAGAAACAGAAGAATAGCATGAAAAAGGGTAAAACTTGAGAGGAAAAGAAGGGAATAAAAGCAATGGGGCTTACCCCTTTGCCAAATCCAAAAATCCCATGAACCAACACAATAGGAGGAAGATCATCAGCATTGGCCTTGGATGTTCCATCTTTGACCTCAACAACATCGGCGTTAGGCTTGCGAAAATATTCATTCAGATTCTGTGCCAGGTCCCCAGCAACGGCGGTGCTGAATATGTAAAATCCATAGAGCAAATGAACCAAGGAACTCACAAACAGCTCCACCAATTGCAGATAAGAAATCCATAACCGCATCATTTTCTTCCTCCTTCAGAAGCAACAACCACAAAGAGCCTTCTCAAAAAGAAAAAAACCGCAAAGGAAGGCTCTTTGCAGGGTTAAAATCAAAAACCGTTTCAATTTCAACCCCTGATATTGCTGACAGAGACGCTCCTTTTTACATTAAAAATCATCAATTTTCCTTCCACACCCAAACAATTCACAAGCTATATTATTGCGGCAATTGGAAAATCCACAAAGACCCAACTCTCTCTTCTTATATTATATATATAGCAAACAAATACGCGCTGCTTCAGACTTTGAACGTCGTCTCTTCCCACATTTTCCTCCTTTCCTACCTCACATTTTTTAATTCTCTTTTTCATTTTACCTATTTTTTATTCCTCCACGTGGCTCCAAAACCAAAACAATAATAAACAAATTGGTTTCAATCAAAAAACGTATCAGAAAATAAAAATGCTCGATTGGGGATGTGCCACTTGTGTGCAAAGCTGTGTTCTGAGCCTCAGCCTCAACTAAATTCCACAAAAATCTATATCCAAACTTTACTAAATTTTCGCCCACAAAATAGGGAAATGAAAGAAAAAATAAGTTGTGTGTAGATAACAATAGATAAAGTTTAGGAAATTTCACAGATTGTGATCATGTACTTTTGCTGGCAAATTTATATGTTTTAGGATATTTTTTGTTTAAACTTTATAAATTGAGAATTGTATTTAATTATTTTCTTTACTATAATCATGGAAAGATATAATAAATACATTATTAATAAATGTTGTTTGGAGTTGCAGTGTGTGCTGTAAGGAGCTGGAAGATTCTTGATTCGCCTTATCCATTGAATTTGAAATTGGACGCCAACGACTCCAAAGTACAAGAAAATCGATTCATCATAATAATAAACAATAAACGTTTGTTGGCTGTTCGTTGGGCGATTTATCCAACGCGCTTTTTCGGGGATTGTGGATTGACCCACGTCGTAGAACTTGGAGTTCTACCAGAAATTACACTTCGTGATCTTATCCAACTAAAATATAATTTTAGTTTAGTTAATTTCGTTGGTTAAGAATGATCAAAATGTGGTCTTTTTAGTGTAATTTATTTTCAAATTTATGAAAATAGATAATTGTTAAACATGAATTTAGGTAACTGTTGTGTTAGACCAACATGAAGTGGTTGCCGTTTACGATTTTGATTAACTTGATAAAAATTGTTTTTTCGCTTAATTTGTAGTTAACACAATTTTAAATCTAACAGTAGAAACAGTGGTCTTTATGTAAGTTTTTCTTTTTTTCATTTAAACAAAAAATTATTAAGGAAAAGAGTTTTTAACAAGCCGAAAAATAACTTCTACCGAAATTGGTTTTTTTTTAACCATTTTTGCTTTACAACAATTATACATAATAACTTCTATTAAAATGTTGTCAAAATAAAAGATACAAATAAACAATATAAAATGAACTAAACTTGTGTATAAACCATATTCATTTGCGAAGTTGTGTAGGTCTAATACAACTTTATATTTCCATTTAGAAAATCAAACTCATTTGACACACAATTTCTTCAGGTGAGTCAATCTAATTCATATGAGTTGTCTTACCATGGTATGAGCTAGGAATGATTTAGTTAATCTGACTCAACTTTTAGTGGGTCAAAAATTTTGTAAATCATGATCTACCATGAATTGATAGGTTAGTAAATTGACTCACTTTAAGATGTTTTATTCTTTCAAATTATTTTATATTTTTGTTATAGTGTAATCAAAGTGAATTGATTCAACTCATTATTTTATATTAGTGCAATCAAAATATTCACGTATTTTATCAAATATTATTATAAAAATTAAAGTGTCATTTTACATATCTTGATAAACAAATAAATTATTCGACATATACAGTTAGAAATAGTAAATAATTATAATAAAAAACTTTTGAAAATGGTAAAAAACTAATAAAAAGTTGTTGGTAAAATGTGGGTCAACTCACATTCAATCTGATTTGAACTCGTTTAATTCATAGATTAAGTAAGTTGGATCTAATTTGATCCACATTTAAACAAACTAAATTTTTTTCAACTGGTAAACTTAAATTCATGATAAATCAAATTGACTCAAAGTTTAAAATTCATTTTACCATCTCTATTTATTCAAGTTGAAATCAAATCTACTTGACACATCGTGCCTAAATTTATAAATTTTTAAAAATTATCTATTTTATTAACTCTGAGAATAAACTATAGCAGTTTAATAATAAAAAAAACATCAAAATGTAATGGCGCGTGTACATATCAATGTGACTTGTTTGATATGATATGTGTTTTGTTAAGTAGGAGTAGGCATCACTTGCGACAACTAAAAGTTCGTTAAGAAACATGTTGGACACCTAAAATGTTGAGAAATTTTAATTTTAACCAAACTTTCCTTCAATCGTATCATAGTAATTACCATCGCACACGTTAAATCAAAGTCAAGTGATACTAAGTAATTGATAAGTTTAGACATAGCAATTCAGACAAAAACAAAAAGACTGCATTAATTATGATTTTAACTTTTAAGAGAACAAGCTAATAATATTCAATGTTCTAGTTGCTTTTAAAAATGAGCATTAACTATTTTCAGCAGGTTTAAATTTTTGTTTTATCAGTTGATGTATTCGAGGTTGAACTACTTATTGTTATAGATAAACCTTAGATGAGATGTACCAAAATAGGCATTTACATGTTGAGAAATGTGAAGTATTTGAAGACAGAGATACTTCAACAAAACCAAAACTATACCATAAATTAGGAACAAGTACCTTTTCCACATTCTAACACAGGTGTTAGTAACCAAACTTCCCTACATATAGACCTAACATTTGGACATATAACCGAACATTATTACTTCGATATGATTTATAACATCTATAATCAAACAGTTTCATGATATCTTCGCATGATGTTTGTGTTATTTTAAGCGAGTTTTTCATCGTATTATATTATTTTTAAGATGTTGCATAAATTCTATCCTAATAATAACGTATCTTATAATGGATAACTAAATTTTACAATTTTCTCTTATAATTTGAAATAACAATTTTTAGATGGTTTTGGAGTATAAAAAAATATGAAAAAATAAAAAAATAAAAAATCACTTAAGAGATGTCATCTCATATGATTAGAAGAAGTTGTCAAAATTTAACTGTTAATTTTTTCTTTTATAATTTATAACAACTTGAGGGTACAATATTTAATTTTAAATAAATGTAAATCTTTCTTTGTTAGATACAAAACTTAAGACTTCAGCAAAGATGATATATTATTGGTGATGGTGAAAGAGATTTTGAAGTAGAGAAGTAAATTTTGGGCATCTTTTAAAAGGCTTGTGATAATTGAGATGCACATGCGTATCCATGAATCATTCCGTGTTGGTATTTTTTATGTATGAAGTGCAATAATAAACTTTGCTTTTTCACAACAAAACAAAAATAGTAGCAAATGGAAAGCCCTGAATCTGCAACTTTACTCATTTTTTTTATCAACAGTTTTCTCATTCTTTTTGCCCATTGCATAATAATAATAGTAATAGTAATTAATAAAATAAGGGTATAATCAATGTTCAGATTTTTTGGAACTTTCAATCATTTTGACTTGCTTTGCTGCAAAAACAAAGCTAGCTGTTCAGTATTTTAAAACACCCAAGGTTCTGTTTCTTCGATTTTCAATTGTGTTGTTTGGTTTTGGTTCTTGTTTTAATCGTGTTGAGGGTTGAAAATTCAATGCATCTATAAATAATTTAGCATGTCTCGTGTAGGTTACCAATTTTGAAATATCAAAGGGTCCAATGAATGGTCCTCAATAACTCACTGTCACAAGTCTGTGGCTTAAAAGCATTTTCTGCATTCACGTGTTGTTTATTGTTAAAAAATAGATCAACTAATTGTCATATGCAGCTAATTTTTTTTTTATTGTTTATTTTTTATTTTCTTTATTTTATTTTTTTTCTACAGCATATATGGAAAAACATAACTGGTCTACACTATGATTTCACTGTCAGCAATTTTAACTATAATTTATTATTTAAATCAGAATTTCAAGTTTTAGAAAATTAAATCTATAAACAAAATAATTAATTATAAGCGTTATTATTCTTCGAGAATGATGTAATTGACTTAACATGATGAGAGTGGGCCACGTGAAAGGTTGGAGAGAAAAATATTAAAAGGAAGAGAAAATAAAACGAGAAGAATCTGATGACTCAACACTCTAGAACTTCCCCAACCCTAATGCTGCCAATATTATTTTCTCTATATATTTATTTTATTATATATATATATATATATATATATACACACACACACATATATATATATATATATATATATTCTTTTAATTAGTTTTATGTATTTAAATATATTATTAAATTTTATAGTTCTTTTTTTTTAAATGAGCAACTTATTTTTGAGTTAAATTATAAGACAATCTTAGATTTCAATCCAGCCAAGAAAAAAAATACTGGACAAACTAAAACTACAAAAGCAATACGCTAAATCATTTCTTTTTTAAATCATTCATGTCTCTTTTTTTCTCATGATTTTAATTTTTTGTAATTTCACAGCTGTATATGTTTCATTTATTTTCTTATTATAGTCCAATTTATAATCTTAAATTTGCTATATTCATTTAAGATATCACTAAGAGATAATTTAATCAATTAAAATGTAAAATATAAATCATATAAATATATATATATATATATAATTTGAAATTGAATAAAAATACATTTAAAGAGAATATAAAGACTAAAATGACAAAAAAAGATCAAAATGACAATCAGAAATTACAGGAGAACAAAAATTGAAATATATTTTTCTATCCAGTATGGTTAGTGCTGTGAGCCCAATAACCCTCTTGAAAATTGGAGACCACGCCACTATTATAGAGTCCATTTTGTTTCTATGTGTGGACATCTTCAATTGGGCCACCTTTTCATTTGTAGAATCATGAAGATGGTAAAAAGCTGGTTATTGCTTACTGCACTCCTACAATTACTACATTATTATAGTTGTGATCGTCATGTTGTTAGTGCCATTATGCCATAGTCATTACTATATTATAGGAAAACAAGGAGAGAATTAAAAAAAAATGTGAAAAAAACTTATTTCAGAAAGTTCTTTCCAAACAGATCTCATATAAGGATATTTTAGAAAACTTATTTCAAATATATTATATATGTTTCAAAAATACATTTCATGTGTTCCAAAAATTATATTCTGAAAAACACATTTCAACAAATCTTATTTTAGAAATTCTAAAAAACTTGTTTCAAAAAGTTTCTAAAGTATATAATCTAAAAATAATTAAGACAAAATGATCTTTTCGAAAATCTGAAGGATAAAAAAAATTGTGTATTACAAAAAAAATGCTAAAAGCCTAAAAGAAATTTTACTTTTCCTTAAAGTGGCAACACTTTTTTTAATTTATAAAATAAATATTTAAGTTTCTTATTATTTCTAAGAGTGGTAAAGGAGTTTATAAGTAGTCGTATGATCATAGTATGTAGTACAAAATTAATTAGTGTTTATGATTTAAATTATAACATTATATCTAAAGTATTAAATTAGTGTGATTTTTTTTTTCTAACATATCTCACGCGTAACTGTGTGATTATTGCCGATCCAACTATTTTTCGAACATGAAAGAATAATTTCTTGCTACATGAATCGTTCCTAAAATATGTAAATATATCTCTTAAAAAAACTTTAAAGAAATGAGCTCTTATAATTGAATTATTCAATGTCTTTTTATAATCCTTTTAATATTTACATTTTGAAACTTTAATTTTTGTAATTTGTATATAAATTTTATTAAATAAGTTTTCATTTAAATAAAATTAGAGAGATCAAATCTCATTTTATTAAATTTAGAGATCAAATCTCACTTGCTGACTACAGAAAAAACATTCACTTAAGTCTGTATTTTGATCTTTGGAGTTTGATGCAGATTTTATTGGAATGCGGGCTTATGAAGTTTTATGAGTCATATTACAATATGAAATATTATATGTTATATAATTACAGCATTAAATATTATATGTGTTGTTGGAAATTTTTAGAAATTGTGAAAATATGAGAGATAACAGATATAAGATATATGTTACATAATGAATTTGTTATTTTTTTGAGTGAGTTGAAATTTTTTTCTTATTTATCATCAGATCAGTTAAATCAAGTTAAGGGTATATTTTTTCTCCTTCTTCGCATCTTACACAATGGTGAATCGGCAATCGCATGTGAGTGAATTGAAAATAATTGTCAAATAACTTTACATGATTTTTTTTTTTGAAAATAAAATCACAATTAATGATCTGATAATTTTCGCTGTCCAAATGCGGATTTAGACGGAATGCGAACTTAAATGAATGCAAATATAGGCGTGATGCGGATTGAGATGAATGCGGACTTAAGCGAATGTTTACTGTAATCATAATCAATAAATTTAGCATAATCAATAAAATTTTAACTAAATTTATTTTAATTAAGATCGAGACAAATAGAATATATGAAGATCAATATATAGATTTTATAAATGAAAGATTATTTTTGTTTTCAAATTTTTACTTTCAAAATAAAACAGATTTTTTTAATTTATGTAATCAAATTACCCATTTTTTTATTTTAAAATTTAGTTGTTTAAAAAAAGTTATGCAAATAAGATTAAATCCTAAAGAAATTGAAATGTTATGTTATACATATCCGAAAACAAAATGGAAGATGAATTGAATGACCCATCGGACCATTGGCAACATCCGGTCCTCCAGTCCATCGAACAAGGCTGGGAGAGCTTATCTATGAAACAGAACCATTGGTCGATCGGTCCTTTACATAAACTATGTATGAACCTCACAAGGGACCATCGGTCGATCGATCCCAGAGATGAATCGCATCCTCACAAGGGACCATCGGTTGGTCGGTCCCAGAGATGAATCGCATCCTCACATGGGGCCATCGGTCGATCGGTCCCAGAGATGAATCGCATCCTCACAGGGGGCCATCGGTCGATCGATCCCACAGATGAATTGCGTCACTCCATAAAGGACCATCGGTCTATCGGTCCCCAAATAGACCACACGTTACCCTATGAAGGTTCATCAGTCGGTCGGCCCCATAGGTGATTCGCGTAGTGTCTTACGTATGATCCTCAGTCGATCGGCCATATAGATTAATTATTCACTTAAGGTTGTTAAACTCAGAAGATAACCAGCCTAGTCAGGCGGCCATCGGTCAATCGGCCAAACGAGACCAGTCAGCTGGACTAATTAACATTAAATAAGTCAGTAATCTTGATTAAAGGATCATTGGGCCGTGATTAAGGAACCCTAATTATAGGCCCACACCGGAAACTATAAATACGCCAAAGGTAGGTTGATGAGGATCTTAAATTCGCATTTATTACACCAGATATACTTATACATTGATCGATTTATTTACTGACTTAAGCATCAGAGCCTTTTAGACAGGTACCCCGATCGTCTGGTCAACCGATCGAGCAAGGAGAAAGATTTTTTGGTGGAGAAGTTACAGCAGATTGCGGAGAGAGAAGACTTAGAGAAAAAATGAGTACAATTGAAGTTGTTCCTAGTAGATGTTTGGTCTCTACACCCGAAACAGAAGATTTTCCTCCTAAACCTGTATGGTTCTTCTATTATATAGTGTGAGCAAGTTATTTCAACAATATGAGATTTAGTCCTAAGTTTTCAACACATCGTTGGTATTTTTAATAACTCCACCAAAGTAAGCTTTGTTTGGATTCCTCAATGCACTGTCATACCTATTGGGCTTGTAGCTGCCTTCATACCCCACTAACATGAATTGCAGAAAGTTTTTTTTTGATTAGGATCATAGACACCAAGGATGGCTTCTTCACTCATACCACAACAAACGAAAATAAAAAAGAAAAAAAAAACTAAAGTCATCTGGGCCTGCAAATTCTACATAGAGAAAACAAACACCAAAAAATAATTCTTCAACCATACATTGAAGCCTGGGAGACTTTGGAAATAGTATTCTACCCATTAAACCAAATAATCAAACTAATATTGGATGGGATGCACCGGGCCTTTGCATCAGTGCAAAACAAAGGCGATGCTCAAGAAACCAAGTAGCAAGCTACTTTGATGGTTCTCTCCCTCAAAAAATAAATTTAATATCGTGTGAACTAATAGTCCACATATCAGATATTAAACTGATAAGAACAGATACTACACTTGATCTTAGCCAAAAGGCCGAGAAAGGTATGATTTGAACATTATAGATGTTCAAATTTTATATCTGCTGCTTCAGTCGTCATTCAATGTTCTGACAAGTGTGGGACTTCAACTGTTAAAGTCAATTCCTACTCCTAGGCAACAGAGTTTAAGATTTGAATGGTTAGGTAGTGCTGAAGATTATTTGGTTTTGCGAGAGAAACATCTGCTTGAGCGTTTCATTGATAGGGAAGAACTCATGAGACGAGCTCAGGATTTGTAGTTTTAGCCACACTTTACACTTACAACTTTTTTCTTCTGTTATCAGTCACAATTTACACTTACAACTTACAACTTTTTTCTTCTGTTATCTTCTACAATGGTAGATTGTAAATTGAAAATGCTTTCGCGAATAGTGTCCTTGACCCAAAATCACTTACCCTTGTTCAAATTACAAAATTTTCAGTGTACTTTGGAATACCGTTCTTCAGAATTACATAAATATCAATATTGACTTAGATATTTCATTCCTCATACTCTCGACTCCTTGGATAATGTTGTCACATTGATTTGTAATGTCATGCACCACATTTTACACTTTTTGCTGCAGAGAGAATAAAAGGGGATGATTGTATATTCTGATGTTATCAATACTATCATTTATGAGTTTCATACCAATTCATTTATCCATTTGTGAGTTTCATACCAATTCATTTATCCATTTGTGAGTTTCATACTTCTGTAAAAAAACTTGTTTATACAGAGAGTAATAAATGATACAAGTCCACTTTTTAATAGATTGATGAAAGGATCCTATGAGGTCCAATAAACAAAGGAACAAATAATACAAATATCTGATCTTTGCAATTTAAATTTGACAAACCTTATTATATTAAACTTCATTCTGAACTTAAATGAAAGGGACAAGTGTTTAAATATTGGCTCTCAAAGTGACCGGAGTTCTGATTAAATGAAACAATACATGTCTCAGTTTTTGAATAAAACACATTGTGCAGTAATGCAGACTTGATGAAAATCTGAAATTTGCATATCGTTCCTATTAGGGGTGGCAATGCGGGCCGGCCCGCCCCGTTTAGGCTCATCCCGCATAAGGCCCGCATATCGCGGGCCGGCCCGTCCCGCCCCGCACATTTTATGCGGGCCGCATACTCTGGCCCGCCTCGCATACACGTTGGCCCGCGGGCCCGCGTGCCGGCCCGCTTTTTTTTTTTTTTAATTTTTTAATTTATTTATTTTTTTTATGATAAAACTTTCAATGTTTAAAAATTGGGAAACTTTAAGAAGTTCACAAAATTAAGTAAAGACTTTGGGGAATTAGAT
>Ga0214542_1001704_pt1 | contig 45367 bp, 17 predicted proteins | sample CNSS1metaG_FD_160096 | JGI IMG/M metagenome (GOLD analysis project Ga0214542, IMG submission 160096) | Root nodule microbial communities from cowpea collected in UCLA plant growth center, Los Angeles, California, USA - CNSS1 | ecosystem: Host-associated > Plants > Roots > Nodule | place: USA... | reverse complement strand
ATGGATAAAAAATATAATCAAACTAAATATTTATATAATTATTCCTTTTCAAGAAGTCAAAATTATTAAAATTAGATTTATGTCATTTATATATATATATATATATATATATATATATATATATATTTATATATTTATATATATATATATATATAGCATGTTTTTGTTTATGTAACATGTATTCTATATTTGTACGTGGTTCATGTTATCCATCGTTTTTCAAGTTGCTTTCTTTAGTATAAAATAAATTGCACACCCTAATTTTAATCATAAAGCTTTTCTGACTGAAAATAATAGTAGACGAAGGGGTGATAAGAAAATATAAGTTAAAAGTTAATTTGAAATTAACCTGTTATTACTGAAATAAATATCCACCATGGGTGTAGAAAGAATGACGTTAGGAAATTATTGTTGAAGAGAAATATAAAAGTAAAGTAATTAAAACTAATAGAGTAAACTTTACTTTATCAATCATAAAATATTTATAACGTTTTACTTTAAGTGATTGTAAATTAAAATAAGGAAAAACTGAGAAAGTACTCGCAATAATTATGATTTTAATATTAATGAATCAATTTTTTCTTCACTATATTATTTCTATTTGGTTATAATGAATCGAATTTTCAATAAGTTATTTTCATGTACCATTGAAAATAGATGTCGTTTTCTTTTTTTATAATAATAAAAATAATATATTTAATTTAATTATAAATATAAATATAAATATTTTACTAGATATTTATTTTATAAGTATCGTTTTTATTATAAATAGTTATTTTAGTTTTAAAATAATTTAATTTAAATAAATAGTCAAAATGAAAAAAACAGTTAAATTTAAAAAAAATTAATGAAATAATTATTTTAATTTAAAAAAAAAAATATAAACCTTCTTCTCAAAATAATAGTATAAATAAATACAAAGTACCAACTTGCATCGATCTTGCAGCTTTCAAATAGAGACTGGTGGGAGCCTTAAAATAGAGCCTAAATGGTGTCAATCATTTCCAATTCAACATTTTTTTTCTTTTTTGTACTTTATCCTATCTATGAAATTAGTTAATTAACTATGGGAGAAACTAATATTTTTTTTTTGTAATTTTTACTGAGTTTGATTGTATTTATATTTTATTCTTGATCAAATAAAATTAGGTTGGACGGTAAAAAAACACCATTCAAATTTAGTTTGATTATTTAGTATGTCGAATCAAATGAATTTGGGTAGGTGCATGAGAAAAAATAATTTAAATTAAAAGCAATTAAAATAATATTATTTTATTAAATATGTGTACATATTTTATATTTTATGTATTAAATTTATATGTAATAATAAATTTAGTTTTATTTATAAGAAACAAATTTTAGAACAAGATTTTAAATTTTCATTTATTGTATCTAAATTATCTTTATTTATTTATTTATTTTAGAATGGGCCTAATGATTTTATATAAAACTAGTTTGAGCACAAAAAAAAAATTCTAATCGGTAGGAAATGTGGGTTGAGGTAAAGCTATTTAACACTTTATGGATAAGATATTTTACTTGTGAATTCCATTTCAATGAATAGAGTACTTAAACAAGTTGAAATGAATCTAAGTCCACTTCAATATTGAGGATTGGTTGAGGGTTTAGATTCATCTTTAAGATAAGATGTCATTTTCTTTCATCTATCATATTTTATATTTCATGACTACAAATCATTGTTGGTGTCATAATTTTTCCTTATTAATCAATTTAATTACTATACAATGCTTTTTATGAATTTACTATTTATATTAAGTTACTAGACCAACTCTAAAATAATATATATAAAATATAGCCCAAATAATAATTAAAAATAAAACACTGCATTATCTGGAATGGATAGAAAACAAATTTAAACACGAAAGACAGAAAGACAGAATGGTCTATTTTGATTCACTTTTTTTTGACACATTTTTAATTCATTGTGTATTAGATTAAAAGTGAGTAAAAGAAATACAGCAAAATATTATTATTCATTCAATAATAAAAAATCCAATTAAAAATAGCAATAAATATTTTTTATAATAAATATATTATTTATATTAGCACGTAAAAGATTAATTTAAAGAGAAATAATTTATAAACATCAAACATTTTAATAAAGTGAGAGTATTAAAGAATTTAATTTGTTTAAAAAATGTAAATTATTGTAATTTTTTGGACCAATAAAGAAGTATGTACGTAGATATTAAATTCTAAAAACAGGAAGATGAGATCTTAGTGGCAGCAGATATCTATTTTTGTCAACGCATCTTTAGTTAAGTCTAAAGTAAGATGGTGATAGTGGGCCAACCAGCATTAACTTATGATTTCGTCTATTTTTTAGTTAAAATTAATTTAAAAAATAAAATATGCTTAATATTATTTAGAAGATTATATATATGATAACTTTTTAATATAAATGATGACTATTTACTATTTAAATTCTAATTAAAAATTACAACAGAGTAACTTATTATATAAAACTATTAATTTTCTCAATTTAATAAAAAAATTATATAATTGACAAATATAGAATGTATAACCTTTAATATAACTTAATAATATGATTTTCTTTTTGTTATATATATATATAGTTTGAGCCTTGTTTGCTTGAGTCCATTAGACAAGTCCTGGAGTAAAATAGAAATTTAGTTCAGTTTGAGACATTCAACATTTAATTTAGTCACTAAAAATGATATTCTGGTTGTAAGTAGGGTCACGCATTGAATTTGTTGGTAGTTTTCAACAGTTTCGTATAATCAGAATATTCTTAAACTTGTTGAGACTTTTTTCTTGATACTTATTCCACTGAATTAGTTTTTACATCTTTGATTATGCATATTTTTATAAGTAGATAATTTACTATTGATAAAAGAAATTAAGATTAACTGTTCAAGTATGGGTATCTAAATATGCATGATTGTTTTTGTCGATCTTAATTTTAGTGATACAATCTAACTAAGGCACTTTCCTCCACCTCCATATGTTTTCTCCTATACTTTATATATATATATATATATATATATATATATATATATATATATATATAAATTATTTAATTTTGGATTGTTTATTTGAAAAACAAAAATGACTTTAAATTATATAATTAATTTTTTTCAAAAGAAATGGTTTTCAGAATACAATTAAAAAAAGTTATTTAATTTTTATAATATACATTCAAAATTATTTTTTACTTTTGAATTGTACACTCCAGGAATCTATGAATATTTTTTACCTATAAATCATATGAGTCAGAAGTCATTTATAATTTTTAAATTGTAAAATTCAAAAGAGGAGAAAAATCAAAACTTTTTTATATAAGCTGCAGAGAAAAATATATGGAGGGCCTCCAACTAATTGTTTGATGGAATGTTTTTTTTTATGGATATATGACTTGAAAAACAGGAAGATGTGGATCTTATGGAAGGCATTGGAATCAACAGTTATCGCTTCTCAATATCATGGGCCAGAATTCTGCCCAGTAAGCTTTCTTTTTAATTAAAAAATAATTACACTTTTCATTTAAATTCTTAAATGTTTAATTTTTATTTTTAAATTTTAATTCAACAATTTCATCCTCACATATCATAATTGTGAACTTTGATCACATTAAATAACCTTCTCAAACAGTAAATGTATTAGTTTTATTATCAGTTGAAAATACAAATATTGAACTGATTAACTTATTTGAAAATAAATTATAAATACAATAATTAATGTTACATCAAAAGCCCAAAACATTAGTTAATTTAATTATTTTTGAATTCTTAAAAATAACAAAATGCAATTACTTTTTTTATCTCTGACTATTACATTATAAATTTGATCCAGAGGGGAGATTCGGCAAAGTGAATTGGGCTGGCATTGATTACTATAACAGTCTCATTGACACACTTCTCTCCAGAGGTTTCATTTTTTTCTATATCATTAATTCTGTAGTTTTTCTATCTCTAACACTCTTCCTTTTCTGATTTTGATTTAGGAATAGAACCTTTTGTCACAATATCACATTATGATATTCCTCAAGAACTTCAGGAAAGATACAAAGGTTGGCTAAGTCGTGAGATTGAGTAAGTACTTCTGATATCAACACATAATAAAAGTAGAGTAAAAGAGTATGCTCACAAATATACGTTGATTTCTGTAGGAAGGATTTCAAGTATTATGCAGACATATGCTTCAAGAACTTCGGTGACAGAGTGAAATACTGGATCACATTTAATGAACCAAATGTTGCATTTATTTGTGGCTATAGAAAAGGGTTATGGCCTCCTGGTCGTTGTTCCGGTTCATTTGGGAATTGCACCAGTGGTGGGGACTCAGAAAGGGAACCTTTCATTGCAGGTTCTAACCTTCTTTTATCCCATGCCACTGCTGTTCATCTCTACAGAACCAAATATCAGGTAAGACATGAGTTTTCTTATCTACTCAATGTGTATAGAGTTTATAGGTGTCCAGATATGAGCAATAATCTTACGAGAAAGGTTTGAATGGCAGAAAAATCAAGGAGGGAGAATTGGAGTTGCCATGAATACTAAATGGTTTGAACCCTTCACCAACTCCTCAGAAGACAAGAAAGCTGCGGAGCGAGCTCAATCATTTTACATGAACTGGTAAATGCCTTTGTTAAATTTTGTCACTGAATAATGCATGCATGAATTCTTCAAAACTATGCTCGTGAAAACGTGCAGGTTTCTGGACCCAATTATCCTAGGGGAGTATCCAAGGGAAATGCGTGAAATATTGGGAGAAGACCTTCCACCAGTTCCAGAAAGCCTAAAAAGAATGAAACCTGCAATAGATTTCATTGGAGTAAACCACTATACTAGTTACTTTGTAAAGGACTGCATCCACTCAGTGTGTGAACCGGGAGAAGGGTCTACAAGGACAGAAGGTTTTGCTCTCACATCGGCCAAAATGAATGGCCTTAGCATTGGAGAACCGGTGTGTATCTATAAAACCCTGTAATAACTTTTCTAGATCGAAGATCACGCACCTTCAATTCGGGAAATAATGTTAATCATATGGAGTTCATGCATGCAGACTCAACTTGAGTGGTTGTATGTTTACCCACAAGGCATAGAGAAGATTGTGACTTACATTAAGGAGAGGTACAACAATATACCAATGTTCATTACTGAAAATGGTGAGTGGAAATACCCATCGTTCTTCCCTCCAATCTTTAATACAAAACACTTCCATAATCTATTTGGAGTTTTTTAACCTTTTAGAAAAAGTTGAGTTACATGGAGAATAACTGAGTAAAAGTAGTTTTTGGAAATATTGATTTTGAATTGTATACATTGTCTTGCATAGGAGTTGGGATGAAAGAGAACTCCAACCTCACCACTAAAGAAATGATCAATGACCTGGAAAGAGTGGAGTACTTGCGTGCTTACTTGGATTCCTTGGCCACAGCAATAAGGTGTTGACATACCTATCTTACTTTGAAAAGTGTACATACACACACCAAACTTTGCACATTTTTTTTCTCTTGATAAAATATTACGAGATAATTAATTAGAAAGTACAGAAAGATTCCAGATAATTAAAGATAAAACAATTTTATAATATATACTTTACACGCCGATTCGAAGTTAAACTTAAAATAACATGCATGATAAGTCTTGTTGATTAAAAAATTGTTTGATGCATGAACAGGAAAGGAGCAGACGTGAGAGGGTACTTTTTGTGGTCTTTTCTTGACAACTTTGAGTGGACTCATGGATCCTCTATAAGGTTTGGACTTCATCGTGTGGACTATGACACTCTTGACAGGACTCCAAGAATGTCTGCTTCTTGGTACAAAGATTTCATTGCTCTTCATGCCACGAAACCTTCACATACTCAAGAATGACAAAGAATCAATGGAATGGTATATAATTCCTTTTTATATTCTGATATATCTTCCTGTACCTCGTTAATGTTTTGGCTCACTCTCACTTACTTTCTGAAATATATACAGGTGAGTCAAGAAATTAATGGGCTGAAGAAGTTAAAGTGTGTATATTGTAATTGTTTTCTTTAGACTTTTGGCCTTCAATCTACTGTAATCTTGTCCAATAAATAAAAAAATAAATATATATATATATATATATATATATATATATATATATATATATATATATATATATATAACTCCATAATCACTGGTAGTTTCGTGCAAGCAACTGATAGTCATAATGACCCTACCCAAGACAGAGATTGACCAAGACAGAGATTGATAAAATACAATACAAACAATTTTGAAGTTGGCTCGAGCTTAACGCAATAATAACACGTCCTAATCAAATGTTATAACAAGTTGTCCGTGAATGTCATAACCTCTGGCTTACTTGTTCACGCTTGGCTCTGCTAGAAAAAGGTGCACTCACCACCAGTACATTGCAGCATGCAAAATTAAAAACCCTGTATCACCTCCTCAATTTTTCCTTTTATTTTGATTTCTCTTTTCAAACCTGCAAATCTCATTGTCTTCACTCTACAACCTCTAGGAAATATTGCACTCTTCTGTGTATAAAAACGTTAATCAGTTCTAACACAGAACCAGGATGTTTTCAATTTTCCATGTTGTGCAATCCAAAGTTGCCGTTTCGTTTTCACTCTCACTACTGAAATCTCTCTTGTATTTTTCCATATACTGTCCTTCTACATTGACCTTTACTTGTCCCACTTTATGAGACATGTTTTCTGTATACTACAGTAAGATACTTCTCAAAGAAATACACCAAAAAGATTAGGTATTTTTATATAATCTTCTAACTTTCTTATTTTTACACAAGATTCAAACTCCAGAAGCTGCTTCACCGTTCATAATTAAGTGGTTGATACCAGATTCTGTGATATATTTTCAGATTAAAATGCCTTGTCCATTCATAGACAAATACATCTTTGATAGAAATGCCTACATCATATAACCACGCAAGTTACGTAGCAAACACATCTTTCATAGAAAAGCCCTGTCCATTCTAATTACTCCGTCAAATAATAACACATCATGCTGCTGCAGTAAACTAAGATAGGCTACACCATTCAAATTATACTAAATGAAATACATACAATCATACATGTTCAATAAGGAACTAATTTCCATTTAGGGTAATGCACCAAACCAAAGTATTTGTTTGAAGAGTAAATGACATCTCGATTCCCATCAAACAGTTTAAAACGAATCTACTATTATCAAGAGTATGATTCTGGTTTTTATTATTCCCTTTCAGGGAATTGAATATTCAGTATGAGCCAAACGCAATGTCTAAAGTTAAGGTTGAGGCAGCAATACCATGACGATGAGGCATGGTCCTGGCTTGTCCTGCATGCTGCTAAAGATAGTCGGCGAAAGCGAACAGAACTGTCACTATCTAGCTTCTTCTATTCCCATCTCACAACGAAGATCAAATACTTCATGCCTTTTCAAGTAGAAGAAGGTTGTGTTAGATTTTGCATCAGAAAACACAATCATAAAACAATCAACCCTAGGTTAATTGAACATTCCCCAATACCCTAAACAGTATAATGCGGAAACATACCTGTGTGAGACGATGATACTTTCTTTCTAGTAAGATATTTCCTGTAGATCGAATGCTCAACACAACAAAATCAAGTATCTAGGGTTTTATTTACTTTTATTTAAAATTAATTGAATCAGTTTTATATTTTTACTGACCGATATAAAAATCTGTCAACAACTTAATGAAATATCTATTTATTGATATTAATTTAGTATATATTAATTTAGTATATATTATTCATAAAATTAATAAATATTATGCAATGTAATTATACTAATAAATAATATAATTTATTAATTAATAATATAATTTATTGATTAATATTAATTCATGTTAATAACAAAATAGAGATAACAATTTTATATAAAATACAATGTTGTTCCAGCATAAGATATGAAATGGGAATAATCATACTCCGCGCCCAGAAGCCGATCCTGAATAGTGTGAATCCTGATAGATATTTTATGGCCCTGGCATGGCATTAGTTGGGTCCATTAAATTTTGTTATGCTGCTAAAGTGTAGATTTGATAATGAAAATATGAGAAAAAAGCTCGAGCTAATTCATATGTATTCATCAACATATAAGTGTTTATCTTAAGTCTTTTTGCAATATATGAGGATTCAGATGAATGACAACATTTTCTTAAATAAGACACGAAACTTCCATAAAGTGATTAACCAGTTCAAGAACAAAAGAAAAATTAAATATGTTTCGGGTGTAGGGAGTAAACACCTATTTTCAGTATTCCTTTAATTTTTTTGTCTGATGTTCTCCTCATTTAACTTGTCTTCTCTTTTTAGTTCAAAGTCTTTTTTTTTCCTCCTCTCGGCTAATCGGACGATCGATGAACCTGTATAAAAGACTTTGATGCTTAAGTCAGTTTAAGTTTGATCGGTGGATAGCAATAAATGTTATAATAAATGCGAGTTAAAAGGTTCTTACCAACCTACCTTAGGCCTCTATTTATAGTTTTCGATATGACATGTGATTAGAGTTTCTTAATCATGGCTCAATCACTTTTTAAACTTGATTATTGACTTGTATTATCTTAATTTATTTCTAACTTACTGATCCAAGTTTTGGTGTGGTCGCCAAATCGAAGGGTCGTGCGTTCTGTCGGTTGTTCTCATGAATGAGGGTCTCCACAGAAGTGGAGACAAAGTGCAATTGAAAATGAACGCAGGGGCGTTTAGTCCGCCTGACCGACGGGCCGGCGATGGGACCTTCCAGGTAGCCGATTTGGCGTGTTTAGAGCTGAGAGTTCATCCGGAGAACGCGGGAGACTTTTGGTCGCGAGCTCTCTTAAAGCACTCAGGAAAAATTGTTACATCAACGTCCTAGGAAAAGGTCCGCCTGTAACGGGCGGCCTATAATTGGTCCGCCTGACCAATGGTCTGATAGCCACAATACAAAATATACTAAAAATGAAATAATACATAAATTTTTCAATAAATTTTCTATATCTCTGTAACTATGAGAAAAATCACTCTTTACCATAAGTTTTTATTTAGGCGTATCAAACTATTCATAGGTCTATAATTTTTTTTGGCATATCTAAGAGATGTTTTGTTTGAGAAATTATTGAAGCACTCCCCTACCACAAAGTACTGAAAAGATTGAAGATATTTTATAAAAAAAGTAATTATTGTTTGGACAAATATTTCGAAGCAGTTGCAGTTGGAATGAGCTGTCGACAATGATTGAACTAAGTTTTTTTACATGATAACTAACATTAGTTATTCAGGCGCACAATGGCTACAACATTTTTAATACGTATAAAAATAGTAACATTAACGATACCTAAAAACATATTTTCGTTTTTTGTCAAGCTAGTATCTTTGATATATAGTAATAAAAAAAAAAAAACTATCATAATTATAAACATTTGAAGCTTTTTTTCAATATCTTTTTCACATTAATTATAAAAGACTTGGTCTTTAACTATCAATAAATAGCCAAGAGATATCTTTAATGTCTACAAGATAAATGAAATTTGTAGCACTTAAAAACAATTGCATCTGCTTAATATATATATATATATATATATATATATATATATATATATATATATATATATTTGATTTCGATTTTTTAAAAATTGATGCAATTTGATTAGTTTCGTTAAATTATTTGAAGAAGAGTAAGATTTTTTCATCATAATTGACATTAGCATTATGTCAATTAGACCAACAAAGGAAATCAATTTTACTCAACTTCAATTTTGATGAGAAAACATTAATCCGATTCAAGAAATTTAACGGAAAAATGATCAAATTGCATTCACTTTCTAAAAAATCAGGACCAAATTGAGATTAAAAAAAACTAGAAGACCAATTTGATATCTTTAAATGAAAATAAAAAACAAAAGAATAATTACAAAATTTTTATATAAACTAGTATAGACATTGTATTTTTTTTTATGATAATAAAAAATAATAAAATTATTATTATTATAATTATAAAATTAAATATAAATAATTTTTATAATTTTACTATAATTAATTTTTATTTGTAATAATTAAGTTTAAAAAAATAATTAAATAAAAAATTGATTAAATTAAATAAATAATCACTTAAAAGATAATATTAATAAAATAATTATTTTTATTAAAAAATATTTAAAAGATAAAATTGAAAAATAAATATAGACAAAAAAACTATTCTTAATATATATATATATATATAAAAAATAAAATATATATATATATATATATATATATATATATATATATATATATATATATATATATATATATATATATAAACAGTTATTGTAAAACTATCACTTACTTTAATATATTTTTAGAAGACATGTTAAATTAAACTCATATGGAATGTGTTTATTAGTAGAATTAATATGTCTTATACAAAATCTTAAATTCAATCCACGACCTAAATATTATTCTTATCCCTTAAAATAATTATGTTTACGATACATCACTTGTCATATATGAGAACATCTTTATATATTTGTTTTTACGTGTATTTCAACTAAATTCATATTTTATTTAATATCATTCATAATTTACATCATGCATTTTAAATTTCATAAATTTGTGTGATTTTTTTTAATTGTCAAAATGGACAATTTAAATAAATATGGATAAGTTGTTTAACATTCACATGACTTTGTTGAGAAAAAGTTGGGTCAGAGTAACATTATTTTAGCACAAAGCATTTTTAAGTTAAGTCATGCTAATAATGTTACATAAATTTAGTTTAATGCATTTTAAATTAAAATCGTCTTAGAATCATAACATGAATTTAGTTAAATTTTGTTAGAAATCATACTAGGATAACACGATGCTTTGAACTAAAGTTGTGTCACCTTAATATGATTTGAACTTTAAAAATATTTTAAATAAAAATCGGAACACCTTAACATGACTTATTTACAATAGTGACTTATTTATATCCGTAATTTTCTTAGTAATTTTCTTAAAAATTACACATTTGAAGAAATTAAAAAAAATCTACTTCGATGAAAAAACTTTTAAATTCTACGTATAGTCGTATAGTCATATATATATATATATATATATAGATTAATAATTGATAAACTTACATATAAAGTTTATCATTTAAAATGATATATTCTAACATAAAAATAAATACTCATAAAATTTAATTTACTAATCATGAGACTATAATAATGTTCAAGTATATATATAATAATTTAATGAAATATAAGCAATTTAAACATATATATATATATATATATATATATATATATATATATATTACTTAAAGCTTAGACAACATTATTTTCATTCAACTACCAATTTTGCTCACTTAGTGAATTCAACATATATTTAAATTCACTTAACTACCATTTTTCTCATTCAACCAAAGGTATGTTTGTTTAATGATTTTTTTTTTCTCATGACGAACAAAATAACTCTCAGTTTTTACTAAATTAAATTTTGTCCGATGAATAAATAAGCATCCAACAACTAAACTTCTTTGGTTTCAAATAAAATTTTCTCATAACAAAATAGAACTATATGTAGAAAACAAGAATGACATAAATTATGTTAAATTGGTAAATAAAATGTTCCACCTCATTATGGATACGCATAATTGAGTAATTACTTTTAAATAACATCAGCTTGAATTAAATTGGACCCATTTGCACCATTTTACACTTTAACCCTAAAACATACGACATATCTCATCCAACTTAATTCGACTTAAAAAGATAATAACCGTCACATATACGATTTATATAAAAAATTCAACATTTTGAATAATAAAAGACACTCCCCACACAAAACTCTAAATATTGGGACAAAATCAAGTTCACATATCGATTGTAAAATTTTAAGTAACTTTTTTTTATCTTTACAACTTGCTTTGCTTTACAAAGTTCAAGTCCCAAACTTTATTAATTTCATACTAAGGTTAACATATGCATAGAATATTTTAATTAATAATTTAAATGTACTATCTCAGTCTTTATTTTTAAAATCTCACATGTAAAGTCTTAATTCTAGCATACAATCCTTCTTATAGAATAAACTAAAATAGAACTAAATCAAACCTACTCTAAAACAACTTCAGAATGGACAAAAATATTTTAATTCCTATTAAAATCTGTAAGATAAACTCAGATATATGAAATGATCAACAATTATCTTTAAAATATAGAGAGGAAATAAAAAAATATAATAATTTCTTTTAAATGAAGTTTTAGAATAGTTAATATTTTTTCTATTTATAAATTTATTAACTTACATAATAAAATATTTATTTTTGATTGTATTTAAATCACTTATATATTTAGATAAATTAAGCTCCTAACTGAATTTGTGTAATAAGAGAGATAAATAACTGTTGTACGAAATTAAATGAAATAAAATAAATGAATAAATAGAATACAATATCAATAACAGGCTGTATTTTCGATTTTAGTAACAAAATTTGGAATAAATTATACGACAGGAATGTTAGCTACATTTTGTACAAAAGTACAAAAATGTTTTTTATAACTTAGAAATTTGTTGAAAATTATCAATTTTAGTGGATTTTATGTTAAATTTATATATCCAAGTTTTTAAATCATATATAAAAAAAAACAAGTTTCTAATAAATTTCAATTAAATAATTAAAGAATAAAATGTGTTGTGAACAAAAACAAGTTTTTAACAAATTTCAATTAAAGAATTAAAAAAAAACGTGTCGTTAACATTTTCTCAAAATATACCATCACCAATCACGTTTTTATCTTCCTCACCAACTTTTTTGAAATACTTCTGTAACTTTCAACATGAAAGCAACGGGAATACATATTATTTTTTTCTTTTTTGATAAAATATTATAAAATAGTGTGATTTAACTTCTTCTTTCATCTTCTACCGAAATGTGCAGTGTAACCTGCGATGAAATTTGAAAAAAAAAATAGAGATCTTAAATTAAATTTTTATGTATAAATTATTTTGTAATTAAAAAAAATATATTTATTTTTTATGTTTATTTTTCTTACTAAAAATAAGCACATATAATATTAAAATTAAAACAAATATGATTATCATTAATTATTTTTTTATTAAATAATTATAAAAATTATCATTAAATATTAAAGATTACTTTTATTCAAAGTGTTCATCTTCGTTCTTTAAATGATTTGAAATTTTTAATAATTGAATCAAAATTAAAATTTGTTGTAATATTCCTTTCAATATAAACTATCATACTTGTTAAAGAATTTTCAAAGTCATTATATGTAATTATATTAAATTTAGAGAGTTTTTTTTTTCTTCAAATTTGGAATTCATGAAACTTCTCAAGTTTAGTTAATGTATATGTATTTTTTCATCTTCATCACAAATCTCCCTCTTAAAAAAGAGACAATTCTTTTACCCTACACCCTAAACCACATGTAAAAGGAAAATAGGTTATTTAAAAAAAAGTAGAAAATGAACTTATTCAAAAGAATGTTCAAACTGATTCTTAAATCCCTAATTTCAATGTGGTAGAATTTGATTTTGAAAATAATGAAAGATTGAGATTGCAAATTGAGTTAGAAATGAGAGGTGAAAAAGAGATAGAGATATGGATGAGAGAGAAACCAAATAAAGAAGAAAAGGTATAGAAGGAAAAAACTTTGTTTTCAAGTTCAAAAAAGAAGTAAACTAACTTAATATACATAATATAATTGTTAGATATATTACATTTTATGTTAATTAGGAAAACATAATGTATGTTATTTATTATGAAAACATAAACATTGTTTGATATTGGTATATATTGTTGACCTTTTCTATAACAATATTTTTTATTTACTATATTTATGTTTTATTATCATACATATTTGTATCACTCTTTATTATAAATATACTTACCCTATGTGTATTTTAGACACAAGGAAAATTAACTCTATACAATTTTTTCTTATATTTAACAATAATAATATAAATGTAATCTTAAAATATATTTAAAAGATAAAATGAAAAATTAACACCTTTATATTAGCATAAAAAAAATACTAGTATCAACATTTAGGATATAAAGTAATATAAAAAATATATAATATCCTTAAAATCATAGACCAATAACTAAAAGAAGTGTGAGCTAATATAAATAAAACGATTAAATTTCATTTTAAATAAACAACATATTTTCAATTGTTCTAAATAAATAAAATCAAATAATAACATTGAATTCATCACACAAATTCATAAATTATTAACTTTTTTTATTCTAGTCCTAAAAAATACGTGTATTGAATAGACTCAAAGATCATGCACATATCACCTCTCACTCTTGTCTCATAAGAACTATAGTTATATATCTAAAGGTCGCACAATCTCCGCTTCTATATCACATGATAAGGTATACATTTATAAGTTTGATCAATTAAAGAAATGTGAATGACATAATTAAACAAAACGTTAACCAAAAATATATGAGAGGACAACCAAAAGGTCATGAAAAATAGGAATAAAGAGATAAGGATAAGAAAAAGATATATCTCTCTTTATATATATATATATATATATATATATATATATATATTTTGATCAATACGATTTTACTCTTTGACTAGAAAAAAAAAACACATTTTCTACTTTTAATTGGTCTTCTAAGATTTCACAACAATATAAATATTTTGTTTATTATTTTTTTATCTTAAGTTAAAGATTAAATAAAATTCAATACGTTCAATCGTCTTCCTAAAGAAAAATGTAATTCAAAAAATAATGTTGATAAATGTTGTCGATAATCTTGATGATATATTTTAAAAATTTTGTATAGTGTTTGTTTTGGTACATCCAATAACTCTCATGTCGTTTAAGAGTTGAGGTCAAACTAGTTTAAATATTTTTTTCTTTTGTCCACCCTTTGACGGGTTTTTAAGGACAAAATTGTGATAGAGTTACATGCTCCAAAGCGAATAATATCTCAGATTGCGATTGTTGTTCCTAACGATACTGTCGTACCAACTTGGGTCGGGTTGGAACATTGACGTCCACCGTGGGGTCGAACAACTCCCCTTACTCTCGACTGAGGAGTTTATTCCGGTACATCTAATAAGTTCCACATCGCTTAGGAGTTGAGATAAAATGAGTTTAAATAGTTTTTCCTCTCTCATTTTTCGAAATATTTTTTAAGAATAAAATTATAACAAAGCTTCACATTTGAAAACAGACAATACCTATAAAAAACGTAGTGATTATTCTTAAGGTTATTGTCCGACTTGATTGGACCTACACATAGTGTCTTCTCACATGCGTGATTGGAACAATACAATAGTAAATTATGACACCAGTAAATTCTCTCACCCCTTAACAAAATAAGGATAAACAGAGAACATAGTATTTTGAACCATGAGTATGTATTTTTCCTAGGTTGGGTTTTTTTTTATATTTTATTTAAAGATTATTAAGTTACAAAGTTTCAGAAACAAACATTTTTTTTATTTAATCTAACATAAATAAATAATGAAAAGTGATTGACAACATTTTATAAAAAAATATAAAACTATCAAATGCAATAAAAAATAGTTTTTATTTTATATTAGTCCTTTAGATAATATATTTTTATTTTAATCTTTGTAAATTATCATTTCTTATTTTAATCTCCGGTAATGTTATATATTGACGAGACAATGTTAACAATAACATCATGGTTGAATTTGACAATTTTTCCAACATCTCATGTGAAGATGTTATCATAACATTAAAATAACATCATCAATCATAGAAACTAAATAAAAAATAAAAATTTAGAAAAGAAAGCAACATTAATCAAGTGTTGTAACAAGTATAACTCTTATAATTGATTAAATTTTGTTTTTTAGTGAAAAAATATGATTGGTTGTATACATCCTACAAATTAAAAAGAATATGTTAAAATTTTAATTAATTATGATATTAAATAATTTAATAAAAATAATATAATATTATTTTAATTAAAAAAAATTAAACGGGTCTCTTTCATAAAATATTTTTCGAAAAATAAAGTGAGTTGGCTGATATCGTATCAATATCTCTGTATTAAAACTTAAATGTAAACAAATGATTTTTTGAAAAATTGATATACATGAAAAATTTGAATAAACCTATTATCCAAGGCATTATTTTTGAGGTGGAAATCAAAGCGGGACGGGAGAATGACAAAAGAGTCCCTGTCAATTATCAATATACCTTGATATGGGCCTCATCAACATGCCAAGCACTGTGCTTCTCTATTGGTTGCTAATAGGTTTGTTTGCATATAAGTATTTGTCGCTCCACATTCCCTCACACACACACACAAAACAATGGAACTTCCATTTCTACCACTCTTTGCACTCACCTTCTCTATCTCCATTCTCTTCCCTCATTCTCTGTCTGTCAAAGACGATTCATCTTCATCTCCATTTCCACCAAACTTTCTCTTTGGAACTGCATCTTCTTCGTACCAGGTTCTTTCTCTGTGAAACACTGTGATTGGTTATTCTTCTTATTTTCTCCAGTGAATGATTTTGCCAAACAATGAACGATTTCGCAGATCGAAGGAGCTTACTTGGCTGATGGAAAGGGGCTAAATAACTGGGATGTTTTCACTCACAAGCCAGGTTCACATTCTTACTCATTATTTTCTAAAACATTTATCGTTTATATTGGAAAAAAAATCCAATGGTATATGTGGTTGTACATTTTAGGAACTGTCACTGATGGAAGTAATGGTGACGTTGCTGATGACCATTACCATCGTTATAAGGTATCATCTTCTATTCTGTCTCATTATTCCCTTCCCTTGCTTTCTCTACGGAACTTATGGACTCAAATAATTATCACTTTTAAACAAAACACAGTCCTCAATAATAATTTGGAGGATGTGTTTCAAACCTTCCAACAAGACAAGTTCTCTGAAATTAGCTTTTTTATTTTATTATTTTTAATTTTTATAAACAGATCCACCGTCCCTTCGATCCATCTCACTTTCACTCTTTTTAATACAACTAACAAACAAACTTTCACATGCTCTTCTGTTGTACACAAATTTAATATCAATACAATATGTAAAAAAAATGGAAAAATTATTTTAACCACTCACTTTTCACTGAAATATTAAATAGAAATTTAATAAAATCTGTCGTGAAAAGTTGTGTAAATTTGAGTGGTTGTTAATCTATAACAAATAAAAAAAATTAGTATATGTTATGTAAAAAATAGAAATAAAAGTTATATAATTGTGAGTCTTAACCTATTTATATAAGAGTCTTTTTCAATGAAGTCCACATAACTTGCGGATTTAAACAATTGTTTCAAGTCAATCCAACAACTTTTGTTGGTACTTTACCATCAAGCTAAATAATGATTATCAAATAACAAACCATGGAGAGGGGAACAGCCGATATTTTTTGTATTTTTAAATTTTTAGTGAGTCTTACATTATTTATATTGTATTCTTCATTTCCTAACCACATAAATATAATGATAAAAATAATTTAAGTTGAAAGTATTGAATAATATTATTTCATTAAATATAATTTAGATGTAACAATAAATTTATTTTAATCATAACAATTAATTTTAAAAATATATTTTATTAATTATTTATTTTATCTAAATTTTTATTTATTTATTTTAAAACGGAACAAATATGATTCAATGATTTTATATAAGACAAAGTTGGACATAAAAATAATCATAATCCATAAAAAGAAAAGGTGTGGCTTGAACTAGACCTTGCATCTTAACACTTTATGCGTAAGATAAATATAGACGACAAATAATTTCTTTTTGCTGTTAGATCCATTTCAAATCTAAACCATACTTAAGTAAGTTGAAATGACTAGTACACCTGCAATATAATATTAGATAATAAAAATATAAGGTTTTAAATTCATATGTATTTTTTAGTTAAAGATAAGTTGTCGATTTCTATTGTTTCTTTTATTCCGTGACAATAAATATATGTTGGTGTGATAATATTTTATTGTTCATAAATTAAAAATCAAGTTAGTAACTTGATGTTGATGAATGTCTAATGGTTTTTAATGGATTTAATTGTTGTATTGACTTGATGGTGATTAGGTGAACTGCTAAATAATGTTTAATACCTTTTTTTTTCTTACTATTTATCTCTTCTTAATATATTATATAATTTATAAATTTATTAAATTTACTCCTTTTCTAAATGTATATTAAGTATTAAAGCATTTTATTTTAGTGCCTAAAAGTATTTTTCTAAATAGAACAGAAGTTTAGATCTAAGATAAGATGGCCGAAGATATGGGACAATAAAAGATAAGGTAGTTTTTGTTTTGAAGATAACATGTGGTCGGAAAAGTTGTACCATTCAATAAAAAAGACACATCACATAAATGTGTGAAATATTGCCTCAATAAAAGTCCCAACTGTCTCCAAAATATCTCTTCCTTCTTCTGTAGTGTCGGAGTTTTTCAGAGGTTAAATTAAAAATAAAAAAAATAATTTTTTATGATAGAATATTGTATTTATTAAGACCTAAAATATCAAAATTGAATGTTATAATAAAGTGAGAATATTGATTAATTAAATTTGTTTTAAAATACTGAAACTACAATAATTTTTCAGACCAAGAAAAGAAAAAGGTACGTGGATATTAAAATTTAATATGAAGAAGATGTGGATGAGATTAAAATGGCACAAGAGTCAACAAGTATCGATTTTGGTGAATGCATAAATGATGGGCACTTCGTATTTATACACTTGCGGGGACACATAGGAATGGGTCAGTAGATATTTCCAAAATCTATACTTTTCAAAGTCAATTCAATTCATGAGTTTAGGTTAAATTAAGTTTCTTTTTTTACAAATTTTAATAGGTTGATTTTTATCCGATTTATTTAAAATTTGACTTACTCGAATTGAATTTATGGTAAGCCAAATTGGCTTATCAACTCATAAATAAAGAGTCATACAAGTATTTTTTGTTAAGTTAAATTTTGCATTTGGGTCATGTTATGTTGTTTTTTTAGCCAACATATAGATAATTTGTATTTTTGTGATTTTAATTTGTATTTGGATTGTATTAAAATTTATTTAGATTTTAATTATAATTATAATTTAGTTTTGATTGAAAAAAATAAAAAAAAAATTATATATTTTTTAATTAAGTTAGCCCGTGAGTCAACCCGTTTAACCCACCAACATGGGGTGGGTCGGACCGGGTTCAAATTTTTTTGATTTGCTAATAAGTGAGTCGGGTTAGATTGACTTACTAAGTGATTAACCCATGGTGGGTCGAGTCAGGTCAGACCAGATTACTCGTTTTGAATGCTCTACCAAAATCCAATTCAAACACAATCTAAATTTAGATATTTTAATTAAAATTAAAATTAAATTTATATTATTTTGAAAAATCAGTTTATGATTTTGTAAATTTAAATTTAAATAATTGAATTGACTTTTAAATTTAAATTTACATTCTTTATAACAAAATAGGTTGGATGTTTAAAAATTAATTTTAAATCCAAAATGATTTAAAATTACTCTATATGTACTAAAACTAGTTTTCTAAATAAAAATTGATTGAGACCTTTTATATTTCATAGAAATTAACTAATAATTGTAGAATTAAACTAATTTTTAATATTTAATACATGTTTTATGTGAAATTAGCTGTTATGATTGTTATTCGATTTGAATAATTCACCACATGTGATTTCTTAATAGGAGTAAATTATATCCTTGTAGTGATGGAATAAGAATAGAATATGAATTGAATTCTAAAAAATTTAATCCAAAATTTAGTTTAAATATGATATAAATTTAAATACTTCTACTGAAAATAGATTTAAACTCATACTTTTTGTAGAAAAACAAAAAGTTCAATTTTGTGTGGACTAAAATTCTAAATAATTGAATTAGATCTAAAATCCAAATCTATATTCTTAAATAAAATAATATAAATATTAATAAATCAATAAAATAAAAATAACTTAAATTAATATAAATTTTGTAAGAATATATTTTAGAATAAAAATTGGTTATATTTCATAAAATATTAATCAATAATCTAAACAAAAGGACTAGTTTGTTATGATGTAGAAAAGATGGTATATTATTTAAAAGTTTAGTATTTAAATATAATAGTTAAAAGAAATGACTTACTATTTTTTACTAAAAATAAAATATTTATATACTTATTGATTATTTTTCATAATGAATATTTTTTATTAATATGTAAAAAGAATTAATTTAAAGATACAAAATAAATAAATCTGATGTGTTAATAAAGTGAGAGTATTGATTAGTTTAATTTGTTTTAAAAATTGAATACATAATAACTTTTCAGACCAAGAAGAAAAGAAGAAGTACGTGGATATTAAGATTTGAAAATAGGAAGTTTTGGATCTTCATGATAGGAGATATTAAAATTTGAAGGGTTAGGTCGTTAACTTTAAATGGATTTTAAAATTAGCGTATTTTGAAATTTTAGAATAATTTAATTTTTTATCTTTTAAAATATTTAAATTTAGTTATTTTAATAAAATTTTATTAAGTTTATTTAATATTTTAAACGTGTTTTATAATATTATTTAATTTAACATTAAAATAAAATTATGTTAAATAGAATAAATAATTTAAATATAATTATAAAATACGTATAAAATATTAATTAAATCTAATAAAATCTGATTAAAAAAACTAAATTTACATATTTTAAAAACTAAAAGATTAAATTAATTTAAAATTTAATCAAAATATATTTAATCCAAATTCAAAAATAGGAAGTTTCTATCATCACGCTACATTAATGTGTTGTACCTATTTGGTCCATCCTGAACTAATGTGTTGTCATTTCACGTTAGGCCGTTAGCGGTCCAATGACAGAATTTATTGGTCTTTTTATAAAATAAATAAAAAAATAACCTAAAAATTATTTGGTATATAGTTAGAAAGATTTAAATATATAATAATATAACAAATACAATTATAAAATATAACTGAATAATTTAGCATGTTAAAATAGTAATTCTTTTCCATTTATTTAGTTAAATACTTTTATTAATTAATTTTAAATACTAAAAATCTTAATTTAATTAAGTATATATATATATATATATATATATATATATATTAATGTTATTCTGTTTGTTGTCTAATTGGTCAGGGTATTTCCGATCGTAATTTATAGGATGAGATCATGAATTTCGTGGTAACAATAATAACCAATTGACACAATTTCACATTACTCAACTAAATATAAATAAAGCGTTTGAAAAAAATAATAATTAATAGTTTCTTAAGAAAAAAAAAATATAAAATAGAGGAAATGATCTTTTAGATATTTTTGAAAAAAAAATTATATAAACATTTTTAGATACATTTGAAAACTCATTTTTGAAAATTATTTTTTTTTTTTTGCTGGTATTAATTTCAGTGATACAACCCAACTAATTGTTTGATGAATATATGACTTGGAAAACAGGAAGATGTGGATCTTATGGAAGACCTTGGAGTCAACAGTTATCGCATGTCATTATCATGGACCAGAATTCTGCCCAGTAAGTTTTCTTTTAATTAACAAATTAATTATACTTTTCATTTTAAATTCTTAAATGTTTAATTTTTATTTTTAAATTTTAATTCTACAATTTCATCTTCACATATCATAGTTGTGAACTTTAATCACATTAAAATAACATTTTGAAACTGTAAAAGCATTGATTTTATATCAGTTGAAAATACAAATATTGAACTGATGTAACTTATTTGAAAATAAATCATAAACACAATAGTTAACGTTCCATCAAAAGCCTAAAACATTAGTTAACAAAATGCATTTACTTTTTTTTTTTTTTATCTCTAACCACTGCATTGTAAATTTGATCCAGAGGGTAGATTCGGCAAGGTGAATCAGGCTGGCATTGATTACTATAACAGGCTACTTAACCTACTTCTCGCCAGAGGTTTCATTCTTTTGTTATCATTGTTATTCTTCTTCTGTACTTTTTCTATCTCTAACTCTTTTCATTCTCTGATTTTATTTCAGGAATAGAACCTTTTGTGACAATTTCACATTATGATATTCCTCAAGAAGCTGTGGATAGATACGACGGTTGGCTAAGTCCTGAGATTGCGTAAGTACTTCTGATATCAACGCATAATAAAAGTAAAATAAAAGAGTATGCTCACAGATATACGTTGATTTCTGTAGGAAGGATTTCACGTATTATGCAGACGTATGCTTCAAGAACTTCGGTGACAGAGTGAAATACTGGATCACATTTAATGAACCAAACGTTGCATTTATTCGTGGCTATAGAATTGGGATATGGCCACCTGGTCGTTGTTCTTGTTCATTTGGGAATTGCAGCGTTGGTGGGAACTCAGAGAAGGAACCTTTCATTGTAGGCCACAACTTTCTCTTAGCCCATGGCTCTATCGTTGAACTCTACAGAACCAAATATCAGGTAACATAAAAAGAACGTGTAAGGCAAAATTTACACTAATGAATCATATTTCTATAGTTCAAGTAAGGTTAGTTATGAGAGAAATAGATAGAGTGAATTAAGAGTTTGTCGAAATATGAGGAAGCTTACGGGAAATGTTTGAATGGCAGAAAATTCAGGGAGGGAAAATTGGACTTGCCTCGCATACCATGTGGTTTGAACCCATCAGCAACTCCACAGAAGACAAGATGGCTCTTGAGAGAGCTCAAGCATTTTATATGAATTGGTAAATGGCTTTGTTATATTTTGTCATTGAATGAATTCATGCATGCATGCATGAATGGCTTCTTCAAAATTGTTTATGCTGGTGAAACATGCAGGTTTTTGGACCCAGCTATCCGAGGGGATTATCCAAAAGAGATGCGTGAAATATTGGGAGACGACCTCCCACCAGTTCCAGAAATCCTAAAAAGACTGAAACCTTCAATAGATTTCATTGGAGTAAACCACTATACCAGTTACTTTGTAAAGGACTGTCTCCACTCAGCGTGTGAAGAAGGAGGACTAGGCTCTACAAGAACAGAAGGTTCTGCTCTGACATGGGCTCATGTCGATGGCAGGACCATTGGAAAACCGGTGTGTATATATGAAACCCTGTGTTAATAGCTTTTGTAGATCGAAGACCATGCACCTGCAATTTGGAACATAATGTTAATCATTGAGAGTTAATGCATGCAGACTTCACTTGAGTGGTTGTTCATTTACCCACAAGGAATGGAGAAGATTGTGACTTACATTTGGGAGAGGTTCAAGATACCAATATTCGTTACCGAAAATGGTGAATACAAATACCGATCACTCTTTTTTTAACATTTCTAACATTATTACACCTATTTTTTTCAAGTTAGTTCTTACAAGTTTATTAATATGGACAAAAAAAGATTAATTGATAAAACTTGATTAACTGATATTATTAACAATTTATCTTCCTACCTTGGTTTGAATTGTATATGTTGTCTTGCACAGGAGTTGGGTGGAAGGAGAGCCCCAACCTCACCATTAATGAAAGGATCAATGATGAGGACAGAATAGACTACGTGCGTGCTTATTTGGATGCCTTGGTTACAGCAATGAGGTGTTGATATACCCATCTTTGTTTGAAAAATATACAAACCAAACTTGCACAATTTTGATTTTTTTTTGTCTTGATAAAATATTAAGAAATAAGTAATTATGATAAGGCATTGTTGGTTAAGAAAATGTTTGTTGCATGGAACAGGAAAGGAGCAGACGTGAGAGGGTACTTTTTGTGGTCTTTGCTTGACAACTTTGAGTGGACCGATGGATCTTCTATAAGGTTTGGACTTCATCGTGTGGACTATGACACTCTGGAAAGAACTCCAAGAATGTCTGCTTCTTGGTACAAAAACTTCATTGCTCTTCATGGCTTTGGCCCAGCCACCAAACCTCTACACAGTCAAGAGTGACAAAGAATGAATGGAATGGTATATGATTTGGTTTCAAGGAAAAATAAGAGCAGTTATTTTCCTTCGTGGTATTATTAGTGGGCCACTGAAACGGAAGCAGAAGATGCTCACATGGATGAAAGTCTACGTGTAATTCCTTTGTTTTTTTATTTTTGTGATATATCGTCCAGTACAATACCTCGTTATGTTTTTGGTCACGTCCTGCTCATTTACTCATTTTGGATTGGACTTTGTCAAATATAGGCGAGACAAGAAATTAATGGGGGTGGAAGAAGTTTAAGTGTGGAAGTGTGTAATTAGTGTTGTTGTTTTCTGTAGACTTTTGGGGCCCAATCTTCTTGTAAGTGTCATTTGTAATGTATAACAAACAATTGGGATTTATCATTGGTATATAGGTCGATTCAAAGTCATATTTTATTAAATTTATATGGATGATTGAAATTTAGAAGAAAATGATGATGATGATGATGATGATAAGTTCTACTTTATGAATGTTACACAAAATTTAAAACACGGTATATTTTGGTTTCATTAAAATGACTTATTTATTTTATACATATTATTATTCATTAAATTTAATTTAATGTTTCTTGATAAGAATTTGACTTTATCTGTATTCTTCTGTAAGGATAAAATGTTATAAAAGATACTAGAGATTAGAAATAATTATAAAATGAAAACTTGTCTTAATTTAAATAAATACCTGTTTATGTAAATATATTTCCACTTGGTTGCATCCTTTTCTATTTACTTACATTTCTTTTAACAAACTAGTTCATGCACTTTTGTCTTTGTATGTTTTGTGCCCAGTAATGAAAAAGTTTTTTCTGCATATCATATAAAATGACTATCAAGTGCTTTCATATACAACTTTGATCTATCCATTCATATAAAACTTTAATTACTTTAATTCCTCCTAATGCATACGTCAGTACTTTATTTCTCTCTGCAGTGTTGTATTATCTCAGGTGTGTCTTTTCTTCTTTTTCCCTATTGCTTTTTGTTTCCTTGTAGAACATATTGCCTGTTCATAATAATAAGATAACTCGTCTTCAAATCAGTAACATTGCAGAAAATTTTAATTACTATGCATTATTGATGACTACAAAGTTCACATGAACTCTCAGAATCCCTTGAGTATTTACGAATGTAGGAAATTTTCAAAACCAAGCAAAAAAGAGCGTCAATAGGAAGTGATCACACGCAGACTTGAAAAATGACTTTGAAAATTAATCATAAATTTTCAACACTTGGACTCTACAAAAAAAAATGGGAAAATGAAAAGGAATTATAGGTCCTAAAAAGTGATAGTTAGAACAATATAAAATGAAAATTAACTATATAGTTTGACATTGCTGCAGTAAATACCACTATGTCATGAATAAGATCCTCACCAGACCTAGTTTGATGAAGCCACCTATGAGGTTTACAAGGGTAAGAAAGATTAATGTCACATTCCCATACCTTTGAATGCAAATGTTTTGTTTTGAATAATGACAATAGTAACCTTGGAAAAATTGATGCAAAATTATATGAAACTATATTATTAACCTATTCACCATTTAGTAAAAATACAGAGTTTACATTACAAGAATGTTGATGATCTAAACGACATTGAACAAAGAGAATGGACTGAAAATATAAGTCAAATGAAACACGGGTCTACTGCCTAGGAGTGACAAACAATATAAGACCACCCATTGGACAAAGTGATAGGCGATGTCTCAGAATGAGTAACAGCTAGAAATCCCCGTAATCATGTGACTAGTGGAACCTTAAAATCATTGATGAAAAATAATTGATAAGCATTACATGTTACCTATGCAAAATTAAATATATGTTAAAATATTGATAATGTTGATTAAAATAGTTGAAGAGAAAGAACTTTAAAATCATTACCAAGTTAGTACAAGCAATTGATAGTCATCCTGGCCCAAAACGCTACAGAGATTGGCAAAATACAATACAAACAATTTTGTGGTTGACGTGAGCTTAATACATTAACGGCCTGATCACATGTTACTAAAGAGTTGTGTCATTATCTCAGTTCTTCAATCTCCTAGTAAAATATATAAAGCTAAATTATCTTCTCAAAAAATACTCCTTTATCAGAGAATGTGTTATCCTCTGGCTTACCTGTTCAGACTTTACTCTGCTAGAAAATGTGCCATAATGCTCACCAGTACATGACAGCATGCACTATTTAAAACCCTGCATGAAGTCCTCCTCCTTTCCATTTATTTGGGATTCTCTTTTCAAACCTGAAAATCTCAATGCCTTCACTCAACAACCTCTAGGAAATATTGTAACCTTACCCCCGCTGAAGCAGAAACCAGCACCAAGTCGTCCGTGGCCGCTCTTCCACCTTTTGAATATCTGCTTCTGCCTACAAAAACATTTATTATTTTTCAGCCAAACAAATCAGTTGTAACTCTGAATCAAGATGTTTCCTATCAGAATGAATGATAGTATACTCACTTGAAACTGAGGCATGATGAAAACATAACTATAAAGGCGAATCCCTATCCTCAACATTAGCACACGTTTCAAGCATTTTAACACCTCCACCAAGGGGAACCAGATTCGTAAAAGTGTTCATTATCATCCCATGAAATTTGACATGCTTGAAGGCCAATTGCAACACCTGGCTCTTTTCCATGTTGTGCAATCCAATTTACAACAGCCGTTTCTTTCTCACTCTCACTACTGAAATCTCTGTTGTATTTTCCAAACGGGTTAAGTCCAGGATTACTTATATCCGCAATTGCAGCTGGCATATACATAGAATCACCAATTAATGGTGCTCTACAGGCAGCAAATTGAGCTCGAATCTGCATTTAAATTTTAGTTACTATTCAGGTACAAAACGTAGCTTCTTTCTCCTTAAGGATGATCAAATAAAAGAAATTCCAAGATTCTCTAATTGGGCCCTATTCTGATAAGTTTCTTAATACACTCAAAAAAGAAAATAAAAAGGAAAAAAAAAGTTTCTCCTATAATTTAAAATTAACTTATACATGAACTAGTTTTAGATTATGGAAAGAACTTATTCCATTTTTTTTATTTTCCTCTCCTAAAATTACTTATAGAGATGTTTATCCAAATAATCTGTTTTCGAAAACTGCCAAATGTATAAAAGAATGCAACATTTAAGTGGTTGATACCAGATTTTGGGAGATATTACCACCAAAATAACGAGGGAAGACATTTTCAAATTAAAATCCTCCTTGGAAAAAGTGTATTCTGATATTTAGACCCAACAATGGCAAGAACAGTATACATTTAACTAACAATGGCAGTGATCAAGAAAAAAATATGTAGAATGAAGTAGATCACGAACTTCTCATCAGTTTACTTGAGGATTAGAAATATCACTCAACTATATCTTCATTAAGTTTTTGAATTATCAACGATTATTTATTCTAATCTGCCAACACATACGTAATAAAACAGGACACTTCCCTAAAAATACAAACAATAAATAAAATGACCACTAACAGACCTGATGTGTACGACCAGTAAGAAGGTTGATTTTGCATTCGTAAGCAAAATCTTGAGAAGGCCACCCACAATCTTCAACACAGTACTTGTCCTGTATAGCAGGAGTTGGCCAGGGAACCTTTCTGCATTCCTGGATCTCGAGTTGACACATATGCCATCCCTTGATAAAATCTGCATTCAAATCAACATAATGGGTTGAATCCACAATACAAGACCCTTTTTGGAGCATATTTGATAGAACTGTCTTGTCCATTCAAATTACTCAGTCAAATAATAACACATGCTGCATAACACTAGGCAAGGCTAAACCATTCAAATTATACTCAGTCAAATATCATACAATTACGTGTGTTCATTAAGGAACTAATTTCCATCTAAGGTAATGCACCTAACCAAAGTATTTGGTTGAGGTGTAAATGACATCTGAATTTCCATCAAATAGTTTAAAACGAATATATTATTCTCAACAGCCAAATCTGAGGTCTAAAATTAAGCTTATGAGCCACCAATACCATGATGAGGTCCCGCCTTCTCCTGCATGCTGCTAAAGATAGTCAATGAAAGCACCCTTAACTATCACTATTAGCTACATCTATTGCTAAATCACTCAAAATCATGTGATTACCTTCAGAAATAAGTCTAGGAGCCATGTTAATAGGGCGCATGTAGTGGGTAATGATTCCCGTTGGCATAGGAGAAGATGCAAGAGCCAGATAGAGCTTCTTCACCTTTTTCTCCTGAAAAATATTGATTGGACATGTACTCAGTAACATACAAACAATGACATTTCAGTTACAAGCAATTTTTACTTTCAATTGATTAAAAAAGAACCATATCGTGCTGTAACCCTGTCTCACAACGTAGATTAAATAAGAGTGTGCCCATTCAAGTAGACGAAGGTTATTCTAGCATAAGATATGAAATGGGATCATAGACATACCCTGATTTTACCATGAAAGACAGAGCAATACTCTTTAGTCCTAGCCAACACCACACTGCACGTAATGACATTTCATTACAATCTATGACAGTCAGAATGACAAAGAGCTCTAATTGCTTTTAACATAAATGCAGTACCAGCCTTCCGTGCAATTGTCAATTTGATGAGTAGTCATCAAAGGGGCTGTCAATCCCAAGGCACGAGTAGCAAAGGTCGCGCAACTTTCTTCAATGTTGTCAGTGGTGCCACCTACCTAACCAAGATTTGAAAAAAATTATTATGAAGAAACCCTAAGCAATTAATTATTTAATAGTGTAAACATATCAATAAAGGGAAGTTGTGTAAAGGGAAGTAGTTCTTTTAAGTATAGCACATTCCTTTACAATAAGAGTATGGAGAACATCCATGACTACTTCATCCTCCTCAATTACCACAGTTTCCCCATCTATAAGTAGATACCATGACAGATGATTCAACAGAATCATGAAGATTTATGCTGGTAAGGGTGGGAACACAAAGCAGTCGTTTTGTTAGACTTTGATGGAAATTCTTGATTGGTCAATATTTGATTTAGAGTATGATCAAAATCTGGGTTCATGACATTCAGGATCTAAACCACATAGAAACTATCCGATTTCTTCTTAATCAATTCTGATGAATCATTTGCAAACCTAAAACTACATACTCTCAGGTTTCAAGACTCGAGAACTAATCTTCCCTTGGCAATATAAAGAGAACTCCAACTTACTGTGTTTGGTTGAGTGTTAGAAGGCCTAAGGCACGTCAATTTCAAAGCATGTGATAGTTGCTTCTACTACTACATCGTTGGCACAATTTGGACATAAATTAATTGCAGATGCGGATCTGACACCTTAAACCAATCTCGGCTCAGTATATTTTTATCTCTGTTCTTTTCTACTAACCATCCCTCAAACCTTAAATCAAATTTGAAAACCTGTTTTCCAAATTTCAGCCTCCTAAATTCTAATACCATCTGTGTCCTACAACCAACAAATTCAACTAGTCTGGCTAATCTTAATGTTAGACGCAATGCAATTACGATTGTAGTATGCTGAATCTGAGACATCTGTAAAACCAAAAAGTTAGAACAGTGAAAGCTGAGGACTGACACAGACAATGAGTACAAAAATCAATCGATAATCATCTAGCCTGATCTAAATATCAATTTTCACTAACTACAGGATTCGGCACCATCAAGCATAAATAGTTACAGAAACAATTGTACTGTGCACATATACAAGAATTTATAAACTTTGAGTTTGTAATATGGAATTGATTACATACTGATGTACCAGCAGGTTTATCCAAAACTACATAGGATTCCGCCACAGCTATGATCCGTGATCTCCAGTCAATCTCATAACACCTAAAAAAAAAGCTTTAAAATGTCAAATAACATCTTCCCAAAATAATCTAAAATGTAAATTCATTCCAACAAACTCTCTGAGTGTACCTAGGAAAGCGTTTGGGGTGCACATGGACTCGCAAATATGTTCCAGGCTCAACAAATTGATCCGCGTGAGTTACACGGAAAGTTTTCTGTGCCTCCCGCACAGTTTTGCCTTTGATAGAAGCTCTTTGGCGCAATACCGAAGGTTTCGTTACTTCTTTGAATACCCTAATTTGTTCTTCAGTAGCACTCGGAGGAGGCTGTGGACAAACAAGAGCGTAGTATACAGCTCCAAATTGAATCAGATCCTTAACATACCTACACAAAATGAAACATACCATTTAATAATACTTGCGTGAAGAAAATATGAGAAAATAATGAATCTTACGGCATGCAGAGGCATAGAAAAAACGCTTACAAAGGTGGAAGTTCCAGCGCCTTGCAAATATGTTCTAAAACTGGTCCGCCCTCGGACACAACTAAGTGCTCAACTCTCGGTGGAGATTTTTGCAACGGACATGGAAGCAATCGATCATACTTCGGGAAACTTAAACAGAAGCAAGTTCAGTATCAAGCAAAACGCGAAGATAGTGGAAAGGAACTAACTATTGGAGACTCAACGCGAACTCTTGAGAATGTTCAGGTACCTATCGGAAGATGTAGAAGCAGTTAAGCTTTCGGCGTTGGTTTTTGAGAATTCAGATTCAGTGGCGAGTGCAGTGTAACTGTTGTGTGAACTCCGACAGCACCAACTCGGCGCGTTCTTGTTGCGGTAATTTCTAAGTGCTGTCCGCGAGATGCAAAGGGAGTGCGCCGCTGCAGGCACCGTGAGGCTCCGGCAGCCACCAGAGAACAACATTGACGCCACCGTCACTGCCACTGAGCCCATTCTCACTCTCCTATCTCCGACTCCTAGCTTCTTCTTCGCAATTATACGAGGCAGCCAAGTTTTTGTTTTGAAGATGGGAATTACTTCCTTAAACCCCACAATTACTAACTGCACGTCGAAAAGACTAAAATATCCTTTATTATTATATCATACCACCGTTCCTGCCACCACTTCCATTACTATCACTACTGAGGAAGAAAATAAAACAAGAATACGGAAAAACTTCATTTCATAAAGCTCTTTCCATAATTCATTTCGCATTTTTTGAAAAGTTTTATCCAGAAAACTGCTTACCAACTATCATATGCATTTCAGAAAATTTGTTCCGAAAATCTTATTTCAAAAAACTTATTTCAGAATTAAAACAGTGCACACAAAAATTGTGGAAGTGTAGAAAGTAAAAACCTTTGAAGATAAGTAAACCCATTTATCAGAGAGGTCAACATTGGGCTACGTCAATGAACTTGGTTTAATATTAGGCCTTCTTTCATATAAATAAGGGATTACTATTGGCACCCCATATTTCTATTAATCCTCTCACTTTTAAAAAATGGCTTCAATTCAATTTTAATTCTTATAATTTCGCAAATGCGTTTCTTGACCCTTATAAAAATCTAATAAAATATTTGGGTCTCCATTTTTTTTAATTAATAAATTTTAGTTCACGTAAGTATATTATTCAATTGATGATAGAAATATTAGCATATCCGAATACGTATCAAGATTTATTATTGTAAGGGCTTTCTATTAATATCTTTGTCAATGATTAGTTGACATTTTATTACTTACATATACACAACATTTTCGGTAAAAACAGTTTATCTTAACTTTAGAAAACTGAATGACCAAATTTATAATTAAAATTGTGTAAGATCAAAATGAACATTTTACTAAATTACAGGGAGGAAAAAGTGAATTTAAGCCTCAAAATTTTTCAAAAAGTTCGAATGAAATGCTAAAAAGATGTGCAAATAGAAAAGTTGTTTATTGTCTGTATTGTTATCAATTTTGGTCTGGTTTCGTATTTAGATAGGTCTGCAATTATGATCAGAGAAAAAATACAGTACAAAAAATGTTATATTAAAAACATAAAGTGAAAAATGTTTTTGAAATGAAAAACAAAATAATATATTTTTGAAACTGTATTATCACATACAATGTGGTGACTCGAGCTACGTATTTGTGAAAGTCACGGAAGTATTTATATCATAAAATAAGTTTACAAATTACGTAGAAAGTTACGTAGTCAAGCAAGTACTTTGATAACTGTATCGAACTACTTCACTACTTTCGTATCATACATTAAATGACTGACACGTAACGTGGCACTCAATCAAAAGTTGGTGCCAGATCTACACAAATACACTTATTTTATCTTTTTAAGTTTTAAGTGTGAAAACAGTATTAGGCTGACCATAAGATAGAAAAGTTCAAAGATTGGGCTAGAAAAAAAAATATATATCTAAACTGAATTCAGTTATTTTTAGTTCAATCTTTTATCTTATATTGATATAAGTTGAGTCCATACGTAGGTTAATAATAAATCAATCCATTTTTTAAAATTAAAAATAATTTTGTTAAGTAAATATAATATTATTTTATTAAAATATATGAATGTTAGTTGAGGTCATCATTTAATCATCAATAAATTCAATAAAATATATTTTATTAAAATATCTAAATGAATTTTATAAAGTAAATATAATATATCATATCATATCATATCATTTTGTATTACTTTTGGAGTTGAGGTCGTCTCGTTTAGACTTAAGTTGGGTCATGCTCATAGTCATAATTATTATTTTTTTAGTTTATCATCTTTTAATTTATTTATTTTTTAATCCGAAATGTTGGGCTGACCTTATATTTGTTTAGACGACGGACACATATTGCGCCTTAACAAAAAGGTTCGTAATACTTTTCTAATATAATTTAATCGTCAATAAATTATATATTTGTGCCCTGGTCAATAAAAGATTTTGATATATTAAAAAATATTCACAATGATTGTGAAATTAAGAAACCACAAATTCTGGTAGAAATATAGAAACAATATTACACTTTTCCGTGAAACTTTATTCTAGAACAATAAATAAGGTATAGTGATATTGAAATAGCAAATAGTTTAGTACTGATAATACAAATTCAACTATATAAAAAATATAGTTAAAATAACTTTTACTTTAAAAGTATAATACCTTAATGATATTACCTCCATAATTATTTTTCTTCTTTTATACTGAGTGTGCAAAGTATTGAGAGTTGAGTATAAATAAAAGGAATATTTGAAAATAATCATTAATAATTTTTGACAAATTGAAAAGAAAACACAAATATATTAAAATAATTTCTAAATTCATGCAATAAATTATATTTTTATTGAATATTGTTATATTGATTTTTTAGTAATAAATTAAGCAAAAAGAAATAAACAGACGAAGAAACAAAAGAACTAATAAAGTGCACTTAAAAGAATTTACTAAAATATAACTATTTGTTTTTTTAAAAATTAGAAAATCATAACTAGAGATTATCTTAAAATAATTCACTTACTTCTTATGTAAGATTATTTAAAAGAAATCTACAGTATAACTTCCTAGCGTTCTCATCATGCTAAAAACTTAAAAGTAAACAAATAGTTATACATACATTTAAAGAAAACGAGTAAAGTTATTCCATTGCAAATTACTTTATGTTCAGTTTTTTATAGTAATACCCCAATTATCTATAAGTTTTATCAAATTCAAAACATTTTTCTTCTACATCAAAAGATGATTACGCATAATCACAATAAGAGTAAACTAAGTATTGTTTTGAATGATTAATGTTTGAGCCACAACCCAACTTAAATGGTATGTATCTTCAAAACATATAAAATTAAATAATATGTAAAATAAAATCCCATAATTTGATTTGACAATTTTACAAATTGTAATTATGTAAATTGTCTTTTAAACAACAACTTCAACCGAGAACTTACAAATTCCATAAACTTTAGAAACTCCAAATTGCACCACTTAACCTAAAAATAATAATCATAAACTATATCAGTATAAGCAAAACGTTATCAGCTTGTAAAACTTATAAATCGTATTGTATTCTCAAATGAAACCGACTAAAACGAAAGAAAAAATTTAGAGAAAATAAAAGAAAAAATATTTCATTAGAAAAAGACAAGAAGTTTTAAAAGACTTAAAACAAGTTAAAGACAATAGAATCATTTTCAAAAAAACACGAGTTTTAAAATAATGGTTCGATAATTATAAATATAACTTCTAATTTTTTTTAACCTATCCCTGCAAAAGTAAGAAGATTATATTAGAAGTGAGTTTGCGCCTTTATCTCGTATGTGGAACAAGAAATCAGTGGGTGGTCTTACTTATATGCTATAATTTGACTCTGATACCATGTTAGAAGTGAGATTTCAAACCGATTACGAGTCATTGTTAAAATAGGGAAATGCATTTGAAAGAGTCTAAATTCCACAAGTTAAACATGTGTATGAATAATTGTGGTAGATCTACTATTGAATTCCTACTAATAAAAAATTAGGATAATGTGTATGAATTGTTGTAGACTTAGCTGTAAACACTTCCCTGGAAAATGGTCCCAACTCTCACTGTTTGTAGGGTAAGTTATTTAATAGGTACGTAGATAGATTGAGTAAACAGGTATGAGATTCATAGGGAATATTGAGATATGATGCTTCGCATAATATAAGAAAATAGAAACAGAAAAACAAAAAGGAAACAGAAGATGCATCCTATTCATCACATGCATTGTTTTAATTTCATGTTGTTGTGTGGTAACATTATTACACTCTGAATTTCTGAAAAGGGCTTCCATATTTACAAAAGTAAATGGTTTATTTTTGTAAAGTATATATTATTTATTGATAGGTTAAAGACGAAAGATGTTTGAAAGAAGAAGGAAGATAAGACGAGAGTTGATTCATGAGATGCACATGCAGTGTCTTAATTTTTGTCAATTGTGATCTATTGGTGAGATCCTGTTTGTCTGATCGAAGTCGAATCCAAGCCAAAATTTAGAGCATTCATGTCTCACGTGTACAAAATTTGACAGAACACTGCAGGATTCATGTCTAGTAAACATCCAACCTAATAATGTCTTGTGTTTTCACTCCATCTAGATGCGATCTTCCTTGTGCCTACATATACATACAATAACACGGTTACCAATCACCATTTCATAAACAGTCTAACAAAGATTTCAAATATAAAAGTTATTTAATGCAGATTAATTTAACATATATCTCTTCTTTTAAGTCACCATTCAAAAAATATCCAGTTCACATTTAATTAAAATAGTTTCTCATCACCATTTAAAGCTATAAGAAAATTTAAAAATTACACTAATCCAAAATAAAAATTATATGAAACAAGCTTCTAAACATGTGTTACTAGAGAAGAGTTTCGTCAAGATCAAAATTGAATTTTTATGAATGGTTTGGAACAAGTTTTATTGATAATTATATTATTTATACTTTAGGTGTTAGATAAAAGAAGTGTACAACCAATTCTAAGACTTAGCCAATCTCCAATTAATTCTCAACGACTATTAGATATGTTGACTGACGTTTATATATTTTAAAAATAATTATTATTATTTAAATATGTTTTATCACATAAGTTTCATGTGATAAATATTTAATATTTAATGAATTTTTACGTTATTTTTTAATTAATTTAATTTACTGTTTGTCTTAGTTTATTTTAATTTTGAAATATTTATGTAACTTATGTCAATGTAAGTATAATATAAAATTTATTTCTGTGGGTGATCACTCTATAATTAATTAAAAAAAATAGTAATATTATAAAAATATAGTGATTAAAAAAGTGGCAATGGTAGTATTACGACATTTACAAAGATTATAAAATTACAGCTAAGGTATGATGTTAACGAGTTGTAAAATTACATATGATGATGATATGGTGTTAAGGAGTTGTAAAATTACATATAATCTTATAACATCAATAAGGTTATAAAATCATAAATAATATTAGAAAAAATATTGTTTGAGACCATTTAACGACCATTTGATAATTTTTCTAAGAGTAAAATAGTTTTCATAAAATTTAACTTTTATAATTTAAAAGAAAGAGAAAGAGAATAGTAATAAGGAATAGTGTCAAATGATAGTAAAAAAAAGGTGGTGTCAAAATATCAGTGTTCATAATATTATGACATTAACTTATATTAGAAAAATAAAATAAATGTAAGACATTATTGAGATTACCTGAAATTGCTGGTAGATTGTTTGCCACGAATGTCTTACTAAATTTTTGCGTCAACGAATTACACGTTTAATAAGGAGTCTAAACCGTCAATAAAACAAATAATTCTCATTTAAAAAAAAACACAATTTTCTGTAATGTGTTTTTAATACATATTTTCAGTTTTTGCGTGAAATATCACCATTTTTTACCATATCATTAAATTATTTAAAAAAAAACTACAAAATCATATAGTGAATACATTTTTCTTAATTTTTCAGAAACCATTTTAATTTTCAACTTTTAAAGGGTGCCTATGAATACATAATAAATAGCTCAAGTTGTTTACGAATAAGAAGAACATGTGTATTTTTACACTACGGTAATAAATTTGTAGTCAAAACATATAAATTGATCGTTCAAGTCGAAGTAAATATTAATTAATAGAATTAAGAAGGTTGAGCATGTAAAATATAAACATTCTTTTTTGAATAAGTACAGATGTTTTATTGATTTTTTTAATGTTGTTGTCTGCTGAACATTAAAAATATACTGCATTGATATTTTAAATATTTTTTTAATATATTTTAAAATATCAAAATAAGTAATAATCAATGTATTATAAAGATATAGTAGAAAAATAGTATACAAAAACTCAGCAGAGAATCCAAATTTCCTTTAAACACTATATATTATTACTTAAAACAACATGATCGAAGAATTTAACCTATACTACTTAGTTAAAGAATATTAATAATTTGATGATGGGGTGAAAAGCAAAAAGGTAGAAGAAAAGGGAAGTAGGGTTTGTGAGTGCAGTTGTGAAGAGAGAACAAAGATATGTTGTTCACAAAAAAGACAAAATTTTGGTGAAGTGAGAAAACATTTGCCATCCAGTGTCCCACTTGGCTTCTCTTTCCTCTACATCTCTTAGAAAAACATGGTTTCCCTTTTGGATCTTTCTCTTAACGCCACACATACTTCCAATACAACAATAAATGGTGAGAGTTGAGTCTACAACGCCAAAATCAACACATAAAAATTAATGCTCACACTATGGATCATATCATCGAATAGTAGTAGTAATAAATTAAAACTCATGTTCTCAAAATTACAACAAAATAATTCTGATAATGACAAATAACTATACCTGATGCTGATATTTTTCATTTTATTTATGCTAATTAATTTCATATTCTGTAAACTATATAAATATTTTGAAGGAAATTGTTCCGGTATATCCATCACTTTCACATTATTTAAGAAGTAAAATTAAAGATAATTTAAATATATATTTATTCGTTAATTTTCTAAGAATAAAATCATAACAAAAATTTTAACTCTAAATCTAATAATACCTCTAACACAGTGATTAACTATAACAATGATATTTCAACAAACTTAACTTTGGAACATGAATAAATATATTTTTAGTTTTTAAAATTATTATTTCTCTTCATTTGACATATTTTGGTCCTTCTGATTTAAATATATTATACTCTCGTCTTCTTCTTTTTTTATCTAAAAGAGCTATTTTGTGAAGGTTTATAAATTAACATGTTAATTATAATCACTTTGAAGATTAAATGTTAAATAATGTTTTTACAGTTAGGTGAAAGAAGGACTCAAGGTCTTAAAGAAATAAAAAAATTAATATATTTTTAGTTTTTGAATTTTGACGTGAAATTTAAAAATTTTGATTCTCAAACTTAAAAAATGAATAAATGTAGTATTTTTAACTCAATTATATTAAATTTGTTTTACGAGTCAAATGTGTTTCATGCTAATATTTAAGTTATTTATATTGTTTGATATCTTCTCGGCTAAAAAACACTTAAAAAAAATAACTTAATTGATTTAAAAAAATTATATTTATTTATTTTAAAAATGTATGACCAAAATATATTAAAATTTTGAATAAGACGAATTTTAATTTAACGTGAAAAGTGAATAAAACCAAGTTTGAAAAAAGATAAAATAGAAATATATATTTTCTATATTAACATCCACATTTAAGTTTACTTTTTAATATAGAATTAGAGTTTATTTTAGTCACTGTCTCGCTGCGAGATACTTTCCTTACAAAACTAGTTCAATTAGTTAAAGTTTACTTTTTAATATATTTTAACTAAATTACTCATCAATATTTTTTATAATGATTTTAATAGTTAACATGTATGTATACTGTTTTTAATTTTCGAATCATTTTAAGAGTTAATATTTCATTGATTATATTCATTCAATAAAATTTGGTTGAAAAGCTTTGGAGAAGAAAGAGAGAAGATAGAGTAGAGGAACCGTTCATTGATTGTGGTAGAAGAACAAACATTTAAATAAATGCAAATTTAAATAATGAATATTGACTACTAAATTTTAATAATTATTTATTATAATCTGGATGATATCTTTTGAATAGTTTTAGAATATAAAAATTAAAAAAGTAGAAAAACATTTAAAATATAACATATTAAATTATAAGAAAAAAATTTTAAAATTTAGTTATCAAAAAATTATTTGAACAATATTCATTTAATCAAGCAGTCAAAAAGAAATAAAAAAAAAATTATACATGGGAATAATAGATTGGAGACAGACAAGGAAACTCTCTTCAACGTATTAAGGGAAATTGGAAGAAGCAGCACAGAAGAAGAGGACTCAGCTCTGGTACAAAAACGCAATTTTCAAATTTTCTTCATACAAAATAAATGTAATAATGTCTATAATTTTAAGGAAACCCTAAGAAACAGAGAAGAAGGAGTGGACCATGACAGTATAGAAAAGACAAAGAAACATGATGATCGATTTGATTTGAAAAGCTTGGAAAATCTCCAAACTAGCGTACTATGTTAGATAAAAGGGACAATCACTAATGAAAACTCTAGCATTTAAATTTTAAAGAAAAATGATGGCTCATCAGATTTATTGCGCACATTCAAAAACACTATTTTTCATACAAAATTTTAGCACAACGAATGTATAATTTTTTTTCTCGGGATATTATTCAACTTGGATAAGTTTGTCTGAAATTCTCCACTGTAAAAAGTTATAAGATAATTTATTTGAGAGATTTGACCATTAAATTTAAAATCCACTTTTTTTTTTTTAAGCAAACACAGCTTACTCTGTTCTTTGTTTTAAACCATGAAGACTCTCTCATCCTCTCAATTCCAATTATTTTCTCCTTTCCAACTTCATTTTATCCGTGATTCATTTGTTTTGGGTTATCGCGGTTGATTTAGAGTTTTTGTGGTCAAAATAGTATTTGGGATTTCGTTGTTTATATTTGAGATGAGAGAAGCTTTTTCTTTTTTATTGAAGTAAACTTGTCTTACATGTTATAATTTGATAGATTGAATTGTTTGAATTGTTGTGATTTAGTGTGTTGAAGTTATGAGCGCACATGAAATTGTGGTGGTTTGTGTTTCTAGTGTTGAATGATGAGAATAGATGAAAAGTTGTTATTTTCGCTCAAGTTAGAGAAATTTAGCTTAAGCAAAAATAGTTAGAATTCTATGTCTCTGTTTGAGATTTAGTTCAAGCGAAAATCTTTTGCTTAAGCGATAGCTCCTCTCGCTCAAGTAGAATCTCTGGCTTATGCGAGAAAGTCACTGAAACTCTTTTTGCTTCTATTTAATTTTAGTTCAAGCGAGAATTTTTATCTCAAGTGAGAGCCCCTGTCGCTTAAGTGAGAATCCCTTGCTCATACGAGAATGCTGCAAAATTTTAATTTCTTATTTTTAACCTATGATTATATGAGTTAATTTTAAAAATATGATGTATGAAACTATCCATGAATGATGTTGGTATTTTAAGACTTGACTTGATATGTTGTTGTAAAATATGTGATGTGATTTGTTTGATATTTGGAATTTGAGATGAACTTATTAATATGTAAATATGAAAATGTGATTAAGGATGTACATGATTGTGAAATGATTGTTGTAAAACTATGATGATAATGAGTTTATTAATATATATACACGAGCATTGTATGTGTTTGACGTAATTTCATGGATCTTATGAGAAGATTTGATGGTGATGTTATTTTAGTGTATGCATTGAACTATGGATTCAAGTAAGGTGACATCCTGAAACTCTAATGATCATTCACACTCAAATAGAGTATAATGGATTATGTGGTGAGAGTAGTAGGAGGTCATAGTCTAAATCAGGAGAATGACCTTAGATGATCATGGATTAACCTTATCTATGGTAGGATGAAATTCATTGACAATGACTTTATAGAGTAGTAGAGGTTGCAATGGCAATGAAAAATTCAGTTAGAGTTATGAGATTGCAGATAATGTAGTATGTTCAATATAGAAATACCTTTAAAAATTTTGTGTTATTGTATAAATGATATATTTTTATAATTTCTACTGTAAAAATATTGTATTAATTAATATATTTTTTATTTCATTAATTTGTCGTTGAAAATTATTTATTTTAACAAAGATAAATAACAACTTAACATCACAAGTGAAAGGTCAAAGAAAGTTAGAATGTTGAAAGTTACAAAGCAACAAGAACATACAATGAAATACGAGTGGTTGAAGGATGGATACTACTACTAGCAATAAATGTAGATCGATCACGGAATGAAAATAAAATTATTTACTAGTAATTCTTAACCACCAATAAATGCGCATCATCAAATAAAAAATATATAAATAAATTACATAAAATTACCAACAATATGGTATTTTAAGTGGGTTTAATATCTCTATAATAATCCTAAGTCTGCTTACATACTTTTACAAGAAAAAATATTTAATGTTACATAACTGTATATAAGTAATTGAAATTTAATATCATATAAAAATGATTTAATTTATAAAATATTTTACTTAACTTGTTTAAACCGCATTACAAGTTTATACAAAAAAAAAATGCTGATAAATGAATGAGACATTTATGTTATTAATATAAAAAAAAATTATCATGACATTCTCACAATTAGAAAAATTAGGTTAAAATATTCTTTTAATTCTTTTATTTTAAAAAAATTAATTAAATTCCTAGTTTTTATTTGGTTTAATTTAATTCTTTAATTTTATAAAGTGATCTAATTAGGTATTCTCACTAAAATTAATATATCAAATCATTTCCTTTAAATTTTAAATATTTAAATTTCATTTTGTAGGTGAAATGATCCGATATATAAATTATAAAAAAATTTAACGTCAATTTAATAAAAAAAATCTAATTGAATCATTTTAAAGAAATTAGAAAATTAAATTGAATCAAATAAAATTAAAAAAGAGATTTAATTGGATTTTGTATAAGAATTAAATGGCCAAAATAGGATTTAAAAGAAAAAAAAAAACTAACCACTTCCATCATATAATACGATGAGTGTCTTATATTCACATATTATACTTTCATCGTTTTATGAGTTGGCGTCATGGTCATCGCATACATAGAGCATAAGTTACACGTTGATTCAATTCATATGTATATTCACTTCCATCGATTTAGTCAACCGTTTCATTAATTTGGATTTAAATATTCAGATTTGTGATAAATCATTTTCTTAATTAATCATGACTTTATGCTTCGTGCCTTGTATGGTACATGGGTGACTTAAATTCGATGTGAAAAAACAAATTACGACTACGCGTCAACGCCATAATCACATAAAATAAAAGCATTCATGATTTGTAATGAAAGTAAAAGCATATGTGAATCGTTTTCTTCGACCATCCCAATTGGATTCTAGTCGGCTACTTTTTTCTTTAGTTTTTTATTTATTAGCAGACATGAATATCTCGAATTAATCTTAGTTTATAATGAAACAATTGCATTATTATTTTCAGAAGTTATTATATGTGAAAAATAAATAACTTATTATCCTATTAAAAATAAATACATTGTGCTAATATAAGAGATAGTAGTAGTTTTTAGAGCAAGTTTTATGCCATGCTGATAGATAGAAATAAGAAGAAAAAAATAAAATAAAAACTCTATACTCGATTAATATTTGTGAGAAAAGTATTATATATGGAAAATTTTATATATTTAACATTGTTAGAATATCATCTTTGGATTTTTGAAGTTCTATAATAGATTTGTCACTAAAATATATATGCTGAAAAAATTAAGAAAAGGTATAGAGTTCAAAATTAATTTATGGTGTTTTTTTTCTTATTGTCATGTGCTTTTAAACTATACTAATTTTGATAAAAAAAATTAATATATTACATATCAGTATTTTAAAAAGGTTACATATATGAACAACTCAAAAAATTCAATTTTAAAATATATTTAAATTGTTCTTAATTTAACTGTTAAATTATACGAGACCATTGAATATATTAAAATAATTTATTTAGTCTATGTTTGTTTTACCTCATTTAGTCTTTAAGTGCATGGATTTGGAAGAGACATGGTTGTTTGTTTGAGTGGTTATGTTGTGTGAATAATTAAAGATGCGAAAATGAGAGATGTATCTTCCCTCGTCCAAGAAATACGACAATTAAAAATAATTATTTTAATAAAAAAAATAATGAAAATAAAATATATTTACATATTTAATTTTGTTTTATAACTAATTTAGAAATGTCTGAAAATTTATTGATAAACGAAAAACATACATGTAAAAAAATATGAAAGTATAATGATATTTTATCATTAATCATTCCCAAATCATCTCATACGAAAAAAAAAAGATAGAAGAAATAACATAATATTGCAATTTCTTCTTTTGACTTGCTTTCAAATCTTAAGAAATAAACACGATAGTGACCTTGAAATCATTTATCTCTAATAATTCTGAATAATAAATCTTTTGAAGTGAATACAACACAAGAAAATTTATACTTTTTCATCTTCACACAAGATATCACTGTTTTAATCTTAAGATTGTTGAGATAATATCTTTACTATTACAGCATTTAAGATATAATTTATTTTAAAATATAAAACTTTGTTACAATTTTATTTTTAAAATATAAAGTTAAAATTGTGTTAATTTTGAAATTATTAACCACAGTGAAAGAAATATTATTGTAAAGAAAAGGTGTAAAAAATAGAGAGCGCAGGATGGTGAGAGAGGGTTACGTGGGAAAATGTAGAAAGAGAGAAGAGGGGGGACACATGCTGGGGTCAAATCCATTTATGGACAGACCACATGCGCACATAAGAAGATGCAATGTATGGAAAAGGGTTTTGTACAATCACTTTAGTGCACTTCAACCTGTATTTTTGACATTTCACAATATCTTTTAAATTCTCCATCAACAACAACCTATGTCACATCCACAAGTCATTCCTATAAAGTCAGGCCAAAATTGCTTCCTCATTTTTCATTCCGAATCACTATAAAATACTCTTCTTTTCTTCACATTTTTTTAAATCTCGTGTTTAATTATTGTTATTATTTTTATATCCAAACAAAACATTTTTTTTATTCACATAGACATTAAATTTTAAATATAAATATATATAAATCATCTATCAAAATATATATTATATATAATTACATGATATATGCTGGGTTTTATATTTTAGGTCATATGGGTTATGATTATGGTATCGAGAGATTGTGGTTCCATATGGTTATATGATATTAGTCTTACACATATAAGACATTTGACACCACTTTAACCCCAAAATCTTAAAGACAATAGTGTTATGGGTCTTTATTCTTATATAGTGTTTAACTTTATCTTTTCTATCCCATGTGGGACTTTTGACTCACACTTGGACTATTCCCAACAATCTCCCCTCAAGGGTGAGTCCCTTTTTTTTTTCATATGATATATTTTCCTTCAGGTGTATGAGTGACCCCTTTTTGGTTATGGTTATGCGGTCAGTCACTTCGGTGACCCCTTTTTGGTTATGGTTATGTGTTTATACGGTTAGTCACTCTGAATCATCGGCTCTGATACCACTGTTGAGTTATATTTTTCATATATGTGGTTTATAGTCATTTAGATGGTTATATATATATATATATATATATATATATATATATATATATATATATATATATAAAAATATATAAAATATATAATTACATCATATATAATAATAATTTTCATGAACAATTCATGTATATATCTTTAGATCAATAATTGACTTGAATAATTTTGAAAAATATCATCGTTTGTGTCACAATCTATGTTTGAACCTCTCTCGTATAAGTATTATACTATATTTCACATTTGAGTGTTTGTTATTTGAGTATACATATAATGCTTAAATAGTACACACTTTCTGTATATCTTCTAACAAGTTTCAGAGCTTTAGTCAGTGTTATGCTGGTGCTTGAGTGATACTTCCACATGAGTGTCCTCATATATATGCTGGAAAAAAAAAATAGTACGCAGAAACTACCAAGAAACTAAAAATAATAAAGAGCAATAAAGACTAAAAAAGGGTATTGAAGTCACAAAGCATGGTACTTCATGTCGGTTAACAATAAGGTACTACTTATATAGAGTTTTTGTACTCACATACTTGGAATACTCTTTAACACAACACATACTTCATATTGTATCAAACCACACTCATAGATGTTCATATAACAATTTTCCATATACATATATCTAACAATTCAACCATCGCATACTCCACACTTCAAACAACCAATTTATTAATAAACACTAGTGCAAAAATAGGATTCGACATTGCCTAATGTACTATGATTTAAAAAAAAAAGTCTATAATGACGCGGTGACATTTTTGAAAATATTTGTACAACTATATATAACAGTTAAAGGATAATTAAAGCTCATATCCTAACAACATTAGTATAGACCAGGGTTCTTTAAACAACTGATAATGACGCGACAACATTTTTAAAAATATTTGCGCAACTATAGACTCCGGTTCTTTAAAAAAATGAAACTTATAGTTGTGTAAATATTTTCAAAAATGTCACCGTGTTTTTTAAAGTCGTTACCATGACTACATGAGTATAGGCTTTGGTTCTTTGAAAAAACCAAAGTTTGTACTCATGCAACCAAGTGTAGGTTTCAGTTTAATCTATAACCGAAGCCTATACCTATCTACATAAGATAAAATTGTGAGTTTTTACAACCCGTGAAAGGTTTTGTTGCATAGTGTTGTTACATTCTTCTCCTTTGTCTAATTGCAATTTCGTGTTTTCTTCAATTATAGCCTTCGTTGAGGTTCGTTATATTCTTCATTATTGTTTATCTTCCTTTTTGTTTATCTCTTCCTTTCATTCTGTTTTTTTCTTCCTTTTGTTCTTGATTTTCTCTTCCTTTCGTTCTTGATTTTCTCTTCCTCCTACTAATGTTGTTTTCATCTCGTTTTGGTGCTACTATTGCATTTTGGTGGCAATTGTCACCTTTTTGTGTTAGGGCATCCCAATATTGTAAGTTCATGTTGATCTTGGTCTGTTGCATTTGGAATACCACAACATTTGTTGTCTTGGTTGTTGGTTCATGTTTGAGCAGCTGGTCATGGTCTCTTTCGCTCTTAATCTTGTTCTCACTCTCATTTGACTGAAGTCTACTTTTCTTTTTTTTTTTTTTTTTTTCATTCATTT